>ODAJ012167487.1_pt1 | contig 41365 bp, 33 predicted proteins | sample 1539241 | NCBI WGS metagenome assembly ODAJ01 (sample SAMN02144231, study PRJEB22623) | gut metagenome | biome: sheep rumen | host: Ovis aries | place: New Zealand
AACACCCAGCACCCAACACCCAACACCCGACACCCAACACCCAACACCCGACACCCAACACCCAACACCCGACACCCAACACCCAACACCCGACACCCAACGTCGTTATCTGCGTGCCCAGTGGCAACTTTGGCAATATCTGCTCAGCACTCTTCGGTCACGAGATGGGACTGCCTGTCAGCCGTTTTATTGCCGCCAATAATGCCAACGATGTCTTCTACCAGTATTTGCAGACCGGTCAGTACGAGCCTAAGGCCTCAGTACAGACCTTGGCCAATGCCATGGACGTAGGCGACCCCTCGAACTTCGCACGCATACTGAACCTCTACTCCCGGAACGGACAACTCTCAGCCGCCGAGACTCACCAGCGTGTCTGCAGCCTGATAAGCGGAGCAACCTATACCGACGAACAGATAGCCCAGACCATGCGCCAGTGCTATCAGCAGACGGGCTACGTGCTCGACCCTCATGGTGCCTGCGGTTATCGCGCTCTAAAAGAGCAGCTGCGTCCGGGCGAGACAGGCATCTTCTGCGAGACGGCTCACCCCGCAAAGTTTAAAGAGAAGGTTGATGATATCTTGTCGGCTGACATTGCCATCCCCGAACGCCTCCAAGCCTTCATGCGTGGCCAGAAGCAGAGTGTTCCCCTTTCAAAAGATTTTGCCGATTTCAAGCAGTTCCTGCTCGCTCAGTAGTTGAAGTGAATGAAAAGACTTTGTCATTACATCTCTGAATACATGGCTCTGCTGGTGCTGGCAGCGGCACTGCTGGCACTTGCATTTCCCGCCGTATTACAACAAATACGGCCAACGGCCATCAACTATATGCTTGGAATGGTCATGTTTGGTATGGGACTGACGCTCAACCTGCAAGACTTCAAAATAGTGTTCAGCCGACCTAAGGATGTGATTGTAGGTTGTCTGGCCCAGTTTACCGTCATGCCCCTGCTGGCTTGGGGACTGGCGCAGCTGTTCCAGCTCGACGAGGCGTTGGCGCTTGGCGTAGTGCTGGTAGGCTGCTGTCCTGGCGGTACGGCCTCCAACGTCATCACCTATCTGGCTAAGGGCGACTTGGCCCTTTCTGTAGGCATGACCGGTGTCTCCACCTTGCTGGCTCCGCTGCTCACCCCCCTGCTGACCTGGGCTTTGGCCGGAAAAAGTATTCAGGTCGATGTGGCAAGCATGTTTCTGAGCATATTCTGTGTGGTAATTCTCCCTATTGTCGTCGGATTGCTCGTCAAGTGGCTCTGGCCTAATTTTACCCAAAGAGCCATCGACAATCTCCCCGCTTTCTCGTCGTTAGCCATTGCCTTCCTCGTGGCCGTTGTCATAGCTGCCAATGCCGAGAAGTTGCTCGCTGGCGGTCTCGTTATCGTGGTCGTAGTGATGCTTCACAACGTCTTCGGCCTGAGCCTTGGCTATCTCATAGCCAGTTTGCTCCGCATGTCTGACTCGAAGCGCAGGGCTGTATCTATTGAGGTGGGTATGCAGAACTCTGGGCTGGCCAGCAGCTTGGCGACCATTCATTTTGCAGCCTATCCGTTAGCCACCATACCCGGTGCTATATTCAGCGTGTGGCACAACCTGTCAGGCGCTGCTGTGGCTTACCTTTATAATAAAAAGACCGCTGGTTCGGCAGAAACCAACGGTCATCCTTTTGGTAAATAAAGTCGAGGTGACAGGACTCGAACCTGCGACAGCCTGGTCCCAAACCAGGAACGCTACCAACTGCGCTACACCTCGCTGTTTTGCTTAAGCGGCTGCAAAATTACTAAATATTCTGCAGCCGCCAAAATATTTCCTAAAGTTTTTTTACTTGATAATGCCTTGCTCGACAAAAATCTTCTTCAAGGCAACAACCGAACGGTCAACCTGCTCCTTGGTGTGGGTGGCCATGAGGGCGTAACGTACCAGGGTGTCCTGCGGAGCGCAGGCCGGCGGAATGACGGGGTTGATGAACACGCCCGCCTTAAAGGCGAGGGCCGTCACGAGGAAGGTCTTATCTACATCGCGCACGTAGAGCGGAATGATGGGGCTCTCCGTGTCGCCAATCTCGAAGCCCTCTTCGCGGAAGCGCTTCAGTGCGTAGTTGGTAACATCCCACAGAGCCTGTATGCGCTCGGGCTCCTGCTGTATAATGTGCAGGGCCTCCATGGCAGCAGCAGTAGCTGCAGGGGTGTTGGAAGCCGAGAAGATGTAGGTACGGCAGGTGTGGCGCAGGAAGTTGATGGTGTCCCAGTCAGAGGCGATGAAGCCTCCGATGCTGGCCAGTGACTTGGAGAACGTTCCCATGATGAGATCGACCTCGTCGGTCAGTCCGAAGTGGTCGCAGACGCCACGTCCCTGACGGCCGAAGACGCCGATGCCGTGAGCTTCATCAACCATGATAGAGCAGTTGTACTTATGCTTCAGCTCAACGATTTCAGGTAGCTTGGCCAAGTCGCCCTCCATGGAGAACACGCCATCGACGACGATGAGCTTAATGGCCTCGTAGGGCAGCTTCTGCAGCACGCGCTCCAGGTCTTCCATGTCGTTGTGCTTATAGTGCAGCTGTTTGGCAAACGAAAGACGACGGCCATCGACAATGCTTGCATGGTCGCGGTCGTCGCAGATGATGTAGTCGTCCTTGCCTACTACCATGGCCAGTACGCCCTGATTGACGCTGAAGCCTGTAGAGAAGCAGAGACAGTCATCTTTGCCTATGAACTCGGAGATTTCCTTCTCCAGTTGTACGTGTAGGTCGAGGGTGCCATTGAGGAAACGGCTGCCTGCACAACCGGAGCCGTACTTGTCGAGCGCTCGCTTGGCCGCATCGATGATGCGCTGGTCGCCCGTCAGTCCGGTGTAGGCGTTTGAACCAAACATGAGCACCTTGTGACCGCCCATTTCAACCTCCGTTCCCTGTTTTCCCTCGATAGCGCGGAAATAGGGATATACGTCAGCCTCCATGAACTTCTGCGGCTCACGATAATTCTTGTATTTCTCTTGTAATTGTCCCATTATGAAATGATGTGTTGCAACACTTGTTTTTTTATTACAGGCTGCAAAGTTACACATTTTTTGTGAAAACGGGCATGTTTTTCGTAATATTTATCACTAAATGCAAAAAATATTCCTATTTGGCTCTCTTTTCGACATCTTTTTTGTATCTTTGCATCAACGATGACAAGAAAAAGTATAGTATTCATACTGAACCCCATATCGGGCACCCACAGCAAGGCGGAGATTCCGGGCATGATAGACAACATCATGGACAAGGAACGCTTCACCTGTCAGGTGCGCACTACTGAACATCGGGGCCATGCGGCCGAGATAGCCCGTGAGTGCGTCAAGGACGGTGTTGATGTCGTGGCGGCGATAGGCGGCGACGGCACGGTGAACGAAGTAGCCCGTTCGCTGGTCCACTCCAGAACGGCGCTGGCCATTGTTCCCTGTGGCTCCGGCAACGGACTGGCCCGCCACTTAGGCATACCGATGGACCTTGGCAAGGCGCTGAAGATTATCAACCTGTGTCATGTAGAGGACTTCGACTACGGCGTCATCAATGACCTGCCTTTCTTCTGCACCTGTGGCATGGGGTTCGATGCCTTCATCTCGCTGAAGTTTGCGGAGGCTGGCAAGCGGGGTCCCATCACCTACGTGGAGAACGTGCTGAAGGAGGGACTGAAGTATCGCCCTGAGACCTACGAGGTAGAAGACGAGACAGGGGCCAAGCGCTACAAGGCATTCCTCATAGCCTGTGCCAACGCCTCGCAGTATGGCAACAATGCCTACATAGCCCCTCACGCCACCATGCGCGACGGACTTCTTGACGTGGTCATCCTGGAACCCTTCTCGACGCTCGACGCTCCTCAAATCAGTATGGACCTCTTTAGCAAGACGCTGGAGAACAACTCCAAAATCAAGACCTTCCGTAGCCGCCGCATACACATACACCGTCGTGAACCCGGTGCCATTCACTTTGACGGCGACCCCATCATGACGGGCTGCGACATCGACGTGCATATAGAGAACATGGGCATTCGCATTGTGACCAACCCCGACGTGGTGGAAGACACCCGGGCTGCCAACCCCGTGCTTAATGCCTTCAGCGACTTCTTTAATAATATAAATAATGTACGCGAGGACATTGTGCATCAGGGTCGGCGCATTCAGGTTATCAACAAGGTCCTACTGCGCAAACTGACCCGATGAAGGTTGGGGGTGAAGGCTGATGGTTGAGTGGGTGCTTGTAAGTGTGGTTCTGACTGTTGCCGCAGGTTACGCCGGCTGGAGAATCTACAGGGTGTTTCTGACCCCCCAAGACCCCTGTGCAGGCTGTACGGGCTGTAGTCTGAATGACCCGAAAAGAAGAAATAAGGCGGTCTGCGAGAAAAAACAAGAGAAAAAATTTGGTCATACAAAATAATTATCGTACCTTTGCAGGCGCAAAAGAAGAAAGGGTACCTTGGCCGATCGGTTAGGTAACGGTCTGCAAAACCGTGTAGAGCAGTTCGACTCTGCTAGGTACCTCAAATAAATGCAATGGTTGAAGAACTGGAAACTACTCTCTGGAGCACGTTTCCAGTTCTTTTTTTATAGATGCCTGAAGGGGGAGAACACCCAAAATACTTAATTATTGGTATTGCAAGGATACCAGTAAACATCTACCTTTGCACCGCTAAAAGAACCAAAGATAGATAGATAATGAAGAAGTTATTACAACTTGCACTGACAGGCCTGGCGCTCAGCTGTCCTATCATGACACAGGCGCAGGAGAGCGCTGCCGACAGTGTTTTTTCCCATCAGTACCGCCGCCTGCACATTGGTGGCTATGGTGAGGTGGCGCTGAGCCGCAATTTCTACAGTGACCACGTCAACCGCTATTCAAGTCCCGAGAACTACAAGAACGACCCGAGCCACGGGCGTTTCGACATTCCCCATGCCGTCATCTATTTGGGCTACGACTTCGGTCGCGGTTGGACGTTCGGCACGGAGATAGAGTTTGAGCACACAGGCACCGGCTCGACCATTGAGAACGAGGCCGACGAGGCAGCCGAATGGGAGCGCGAGCAGGAAAAGGGCGGCGAGGTAGAGCTGGAGCAGTTCTGGATCAACAAGGAGTTTACGCCGGCTGCCAACCTGAAGGTGGGCCACTTCGTGGTTCCCGTGGGTCTGAACAATGCCCACCACGAGCCGCTGAACTACTTTACCGTCTATAGGCCTGAAGGCGAAAACACTATTCTGCCTTCTACGTGGCACGACACGGGTCTCTCCTTCTGGGGTCGCAGCGGCAAGTTCCGCTACGAGGCACAGGTAGTGGCCGGCTTGAACGCCATGCTCTTCAACCGCGACAAGTGGGTGCACCACGGAGCCGGCTCGCCCTTTGAGTTCAAGCCCGCCAACCGTTACGGCTTTGCCGGCCGGGTAGATTACTACCCCACCCCGGGGCTGCGCTTCGGCGTAAGCGGCTACTACGGCCACTCGGCCCACAACACCTTCCCCAACGACCTGAAGGGCGAGGGCAAACCCTACGACAAGGTGAACGGCACGGTGGCCATAGGCTCCATTGATATGACGCTGAAACGCTGGAACTGGATAGTACGCGGACAGGCAGACTACGGCTACGTGGGCGAGACGGACAAGCTGAACACCATCAAGGACGCCAAGGCTCACGCGTCTAACTCGCCCGTAAAGAGTGCCATGATAGGCAAGAACGCCCTGAGCCTTGGCATTGAGGCCGGCTACGACGTTTTCTCGCAGATAGAGCAGTTGCGCCGCGCTCAGCATAAGCTGTACGTCTTCGGCCGTTTTGAGTACTACGACAGCTACATACCTACGGGCAACAAGGAAATGTTCGACTACACCAACGTACACCGCCTGGCCGTGGGTCTGAACTACCACCCACTGAAGCAAATCGTCATCAAGGCCGACTATAGCCTGCGCCTGCTGAAGAGTGCCTATAACAACGAGCCCAGCCTGAACTTGGGCGTGGCCTACGAGGGATTCTTTCTATGAACAAGTATAACACATTAACATAATTAATAATTTGAAGGAAATGAAAAAGTATTTTATTCTGTCAGTTGCCGTCTTGCTCATGGGGGCACTGACGCTCACCGCCTGCGGAAGCGACGATGAGCCTGACAAGGGAAGCGTGAACACACTCACTGAGAAGGACAACGACATGAAGGCCCTGACCTCGCAGTACGTCAACAACGTCGTCTTCCCCATTTACAAGTCGCTGGCCAGCCAGACCGACCAGCTCTACAACCAGCTGGTGGAGGCCAAGACCAAGTACCGCAGCGGCTCGCTGAGCCAGGCAGACATTGACAAGATTTGCCAGACCTTCATCGGTGCCCGCTCTGCCTGGGAGAGCAGCGAGTCCTTCCTCTACGGTGCAGCCACCGACTTCGGTATTGACCCCCACATTGACACGTGGCCCCTGGACCGTACGGCCTTGGCTAAGGCTCTGAGTTCTTCGGAGATTATAGCCGAGCTCGACGACCTGGACGACGGTGGCATAGACAATGCCCGCGCCCTGGTGGGCGAGCAGCAGTTGGGTTTCCACGGCATTGAGTTTATCATCTTCCGTAACGGCCAGAACCGCACAGTGGCAGCTCTGCAGGGTGTTGAGGACGACGAGGCCTTCAGCGGCCGCAACATTACGGGCGAGCAGGAACTGGTGTTTGCCGCTGCCGTAGCCGGCGATCTGCGCGACAAGTGCTTCCAGCTGGAGGTCAGCTGGTTAGGCAGCCAGGCACCCCAAGCCCACATTGACCGCGTCGAGGAGTGTGAGTTTCCCTACACCATCGTGGGCAGCGACCTCTCTTACGGCGAGAACATGTTGACAGCCACCCAGGCCGGCAGCACGCTGAGCACGTGGCGCAAGGTGATGAGCACCATCCTCGTGGCCGGATGCAGCAACATCTGCGCCGAGGTGGCCGGCCAGAAGATTGGCCAGGCCTATACCGGTGCCGACCCCGACTACATAGAGTCGCCCTACAGCCAGCGCTCCTACTACGACTTCCATGACAACATCAGCAGCATTCAGTACGCGCTGAACGGACAGACCACGGAGTCGGCCCACGCCAACAGCATCATGGCCTACCTGCAGAAGTACAACGCCACGCTGGCTGCCAAGCTGAAGTCGCACCTGGAGGCAGCGCTCGCGGCTACCAAGACGGCCACCACGGGTACCCCCTTCGTACTGGACCCCCACAGCACCAACGCCAAGAACGCCATGGACGCCATCAACGCACTTGACGACGTCATCAACGAGGCTGCTACGTGGATTGCCGCTAACTAATAATAGGAAAACTAGCATGAACAGATAATGATGATGTTAAACAAACAGACTAAATACATGGTCTTGGCAGCCCTCTTTGCGGGGGTTGCCTTGACTGCTTGTAAGGACGACGAGCCCGTGGCCGAGACGACCCCTGGCGAGACGTCGCTTACTGACGACGAGAGCTACATTGGCAAGGCCGTCGGAAACTTTACCGCTGAAGAGTGGTACGTAGGCGGCGAGAAAGGTACGACGATGAACGTGACGCAGGGCTGCTACGAGGACGAGACACCCGCCGTCACCGAGATGGGACTCACTGAGGCCTTCAACCGGGGCGAGCAGTTCTTCGAGCGTAATGTGACGGAATTTCAGGCTCCCTTCAACGGACTGGGACCGGCCTACGTGCGCAAGTCGTGTCTGGACTGCCACCCGGCTTACGGTCACGGCAAGCGCGTAACGAAATACACTGCCGAATGGGGCAACGGCTACCTGCTCGTGGTCTATCACCCCGTAGATGGCGACAACAGCGACGACGGTCCCTACGTCAGCGAGGTGACCGGCATGCCGCAGACCAGGGCCGTGAGCCCCTTCCTGCCGCCTATTGACGAAAGCGGCATCCACCTGGACTGGCTCCCCATTACGGCCATGGCCGACGGCAGCGAGATTTCGGCTACGGCCTTCCCTGACGGAGAGACCTATCAGCTCATCTACCCCGAGCTGAGCATTGACCGCTCGGCCTTCAACACCAGCCCCACGCCCTGGGAGACGGGCAACGGTGCCGTGGCCTTCCGCCTGGAGAGCACCATCGGCATCATTGGTACGGGTCTGCTCGACGCCATACCTGACGACAGCATCAAGCTGGAGTACCAGAAGCAGGCCGCCTGGTGGGCCAGAAACAACATCGACGTGAGCGAGAAGCTGAACCCCGCCTTCTGGGATGCAGCCGCCAACGACTGGGCCCCCACGGCCCTGTACGTCAACGCCTCGAGCGGCAAGGAGCAGGTGAACCGCATCAAGAAGTTTACCTACGCCATGACGCGCGGCTCGCTACAGGACGGTGCGGGAGCCAACGCCATCTGGAACATCACCAACGTTTCGCGCTCTGACCGCCCGAAGCTCTACTCAACGGAGCCGTGGGCCAAGGCCATGTCGGAGAACCAGAAGGTCATAGCCGCCATCAAGGCCGACCCCAAATCGCCCTACCATGCCGACGGCACTGACGAGGGCATCAGGGACGCTGTCTATAACCTGCTGCTGCCATCGACCAACCAGTTTGACAACCAGTGGCACAACTTCGAGCCGGAGATGTCGGACAACAACTTCTGGGCCTTCCAGGTGTGGCACCGTGGACTGGCCATTCCGCGTGCCCGCAACCTGCAGGACCCCGACGTACAGCGGGGTAAGGAGGTGTTCATGCAGATAGGCTGTGCCACGTGTCACCGTCCCTCGTGGAAGACCAAGGAGGACAACTACTGGAACCCCCAAATCATTGCGGCACAGAATTTGCAGTTACCAAGGTATCAGAACCAGACCATCTGGCCCTACACCGACATGATTCAGCACCGTCTCTTCATGAAGAACGGCATACATGGCTCCTGGTGTCGCACCACCCCGCTCTGGGGCCGGGGCCTCTCGCTCATCAATACGGGTGCTGAAGACCGTCTGCATGACTGCCGTGCCCGCAACGAGATAGAGGCCATCATCTGGCACGGATACTCGAAGAAGTCGGATGCCTACGACAGTGCACTCCGCTTCTACAAACTGCCCAAGAAGGACCGCGACGCAGTGGTGAAGTTCCTGCGCGCTATATAAAAACATAAGAGGATGTGGAAGAAAACAGTCATAGCTCTTTATGTGGTGGTGGTAGCCGTCCTGGCTGCTGCCACCATTGTAGAAAAGTTTGAGGGCACGCCCTTCGTGGCCCGCTACATCTATGGTGCGTGGTGGTTCTCGCTGTTGTGGGGACTGCTGGCGGCAGCGGCTGTTTTCTACTTCCTGAAGCGGCGCGTCAGGCGTGCCTCTACCGTGGCGCTCCACCTGTCGTTCGTCGTGATACTGGCCGGAGCCCTGCTCACCCACCTGACGAGCTATCAAGGCCTGATACACCTGCGCCGGGGCGAGCCTGCCAGCATTTGCATGGATCGCTACGAGCTGCCGTTCCAGCTGACGCTACAGCGTTTCGACATAGCCTACCACGAGGGAACCCGGGCCGAGGCTGACTACACCTCGCGCTTCACGATAAGCGACACCGGCGAGGAGGCCCAAGTGTCGATGAACAACATATACTCGCACCGTGGCTACCGCTTCTATCAGAGCAGCTACGACCCCGACTTCGAGGGCAGCTACCTGGCCGTCAACAGCGACCCGTGGGGCATTCCCGTAACCTACGGCGGCTATGCGCTGCTGTTCCTGGCGCTCGTCTGGATGCTCTTCGACCCCCGAGGCACCTACCGCAAGCTGATGAAGCAGTCGGCGGGTGTTGGGTGTTGGGTGATGGGTGCTGGCTATTGGGTGCTGGGTGCTGGGTGTTGGGTGTTGGGTGCTGCCGACGCATCGGCCCAGACGCGCGTGCTGCCCCGGGAGACGGCCGAGAAGTTCGGACAGCTCATGGTGGTCTATAACGACCGCGTGTGTCCCATGGAGACCTACGCGCTCGACTTTACCAAGAAGCTCTACGGCAAGCGTTCCTACGGCGACTACACGGCCACGCAGGTGCTGACGGGCTTCATCTTCTTCTACGACGACTGGAGCAAGGAGCCCGTGGTCAAGATAAAGGGCGGCGAGCTGAAGGAGCGGCTGCAGCTCGCCGACTATACGTCGCTCAACGGGCTGTTCAACCAGAACGGCTACGTGTTAGGCCCGTACGTCAGCAACTATTACATGGGCGGACAGTCGGGCGAGTTGGAGAAGCAGGCCTCGAAGGTTGACGAGAAGGTGGGGCTCATCATGGAGCTGCACCAGGGCAAGCCGCTCAAGCTCTTCCCCTACACCTGGGGCCACGGCATAACGTGGTACGGGCCGACCGACGACCTGCCCGCCGACATGGACCAGGAACACCGGAAGTACATGCACGAGGTGTTCACCCTGCTGAACGGCGAGGTACAGGCCGGCAACTGGCAGAACGCCAATGCCTACCTAGAGAAGATGCAGAAGTACCAGCAGACCTTTGGCGGCCGCTCGCTGCCAAGCCCCGTGCGCATAAAGGCCGAACGGCTCTACAACCGCGTGCCCTTTGCCACCGTGCTCTTCATGGTCTGCCTGACCATGGCCTTCCTCTCGCTCCTCAAGTGGCGCCCCGTCAGGTGGCTGGCCTGGGGCGTGCTCACCGTGTCGTTCCTCATGCTGATGCTGTGCATGACGCTGCGCTGGATTATCATTGACCACATACCCATGTCGAACGGCTACGAGACCATGCTCCTCTTGGCGTGGCTATTGCAGTTGCTGACGTTCCTTATGGGACGGCGGTTCCCCGTCATGCTGACCTTCGGACTGCTCATGTCTGGCTTCTTCCTGCTGGCCAGCCACCTTTCGCTCATGGACCCCCAGATGTCGCACATGATGCCCGTCCTGCAGTCGCCGCTGCTTACGCTGCACGTCAGCATCATCATGATGGCCTACGCGCTGCTCTCGCTGACGTTCATCTGCGCCGTCGTCGGCCTGCTGCTACGCCGGCAGGCAGCCTACCTGCAGCTGCTCTCGAGGCTGTTCCTCTACCCCGCCCTGACCACGCTGGGCATCGGCATCTTCCTCGGTGCCATCTGGGCCAACATTTCGTGGGGAACCTACTGGAGCTGGGACCCGAAGGAGACCTGGGCACTCATTACGTTCATGATTTACGGCGTGGCCGTCCACGTGCAGTCCTTGCCCCGACTGGAACGCCCCGCCTTCTACCACGGCTTCATGCTCGTGGCCTTCCTGAGCATCCTGATGACCTACTTCGGCGTAAACTACCTGCTGGGCGGCATGCATTCGTACGCTTGAAGTTACTGACGCATTTCTTGGTCCATCATTTTGAACACCCTAATTCCGACACGCCAAGAAGTGGCCGTCGAGTGCCCAATAAGAGGTGTCAAAGGTCGAAGAAAAGAGGCTGAAAGAGAGGAAAAAGCAAAGTTTTTGAAAAAAAAGTGCAGAAAGTTTTTCGTTTTCGGCTGGAAATCAGTACCTTTGCAACCCAATTCAACGAGTAACAATAATAAAAACAGTAAATCAACATGACAAAAGCTGATATTATCAATAACATTTCTGCCCAGACAGGACTGCAGAAACGTGACGTAGCCATAACGGTCGAGGCCTTTATGGAGGAGCTCCGCCAGTCGCTCATCAACAAGGAAAACGTTTATCTGCGCGGATTCGGCAGCTTCATCGTCAAGCATCGTGCCCAGAAGACGGCCCGCAACATTTCGAAGAACACGACCCTGGTCATTGAGGCTCACGACATGCCCGCCTTCAAGCCCGCCAAGAGCTTCGTAGAAAAAATGAAATAATAACAGTAATATTAAGAAATAAACAATTTAACATTAACAATTATGCCAAACGGAAAGAAAAAGAAGGGCCACAAGATGGCTACCCACAAGCGTAAGAAGAGACTGAGAAAGAATCGTCATAAGAGCAAGTAAGCTCTGGTTCTTTTAAGCAGAAGAAATGAAAGGAGTGTGCCCCTGTATCCCCCCAGGTGAGGAAGAGCGGCACACCCTTTCGAGTTTATTAAACCCACTAAATTCAGCATGACCAGCGAAGTAATTATTGACGTCCAGCCTAAAGACATTTCGATAGCACTGCTCGAGGACAAAAACCTGGTGGAATACCAGAAGGAGACGCGCTCTGCATCGTTTGCCGTAGGCAACATCTATGTGGCAAAGGTTCGCAAACTGATGCCAGGACTGAATGCGTGCTTCGTCGATGTAGGAGCCGAGCGTGAGGCCTTCCTGCACTATCTGGATTTGGGGCTTCAATACAGCTCTTTAGAAAAGTATCTCAAGCAGGTACAAAGTGACAAGAAGAAACTTTATCCCATTTCGAAGGCTACGCACCTGCCCGACCTTCCCAAGGAGGGCAGCATTGCCAACACGCTGAAGGTGGGCCAGGAAGTCATGGTGCAGGTCATCAAGGAACCCATCAACACGAAGGGGCCGCGTCTGACTTGCGAGTTGAGCTTTGCCGGCCGCTACATCGTGCTCATACCTTTCAACGATAAAGTTTCGGTATCTTCTAAAATCAAGAAAAGTGAAGAACGGGCACGACTGAAGCAGCTCATGCAGAGCATCAGACCCAAGAACTTCGGAATCATTGTGCGTACGTCGGCAGAAGGCAAACGAGCCGCCGAACTGGACTCGGAACTCAAGACACTGATGAAGCGCTGGGAGGACGCCATCACGAAAGTCCAGAAGACCACCGAGCGTCCGCAACTGGTGTTCGAAGAGACCAGCCGTGCCGTTGCGCTGCTGCGCGACCTGTTCAATCCCACGTACGACCTTATTGAGGTAAACGACGAGGACATCTTCAACCAAATCAAGGACTACGTCACACTCATTGCTCCCGAGAAGGCCGACATCGTCAAGCGCTACACGGGCTCGGTGCCTATCTTTGACAACTTCAACGTGACCAAACAGCTGAAGTCGTCGTTCGGCAAGACCGTGAACTACAAGCGCGGGGCCTACCTTATTATTGAGCATACGGAGGCCATGCACGTGGTAGATGTGAACAGCGGAACACGCATCAAGAAAGAAAACGGTCAGGAGGCCAACGCCCTGGAAACCAACCTGGGAGCCGCCGACGAGCTGGCACGCCAGCTGCGCCTGCGCGACATGGGCGGAATCATCGTCGTAGATTTCATCGACATGAACCTGGCTGAAGACCGCCAGCTGCTGTACGAGCGCATGTGTAAGAACATGCAGAAAGACCGCGCACGCCACAACATCCTGCCGCTCAGTAAGTTCGGCCTGATGCAGATAACGCGCCAGCGCGTCCGTCCGGCAATGGACGTCAACGTAGAAGAAACCTGTCCTACCTGTTTCGGAAAAGGAAAAATCAAGTCGTCGATACTTTTCACCGACCAACTGGAGAGCAAGATTGACCGCCTCGTCAACAAGATAGGCATCAAGAGTTTTAGCTTGCACGTTCACCCCTACGTGGCCGCTTACATTAACAAGGGCATCGTGTCCCTGAAGCGTAAGTGGCAGATGAAGTACGGATTCGGAGTGAAGGTGGTTTCGTCGCAGAAACTGGCCTTCCTGCAGTACGAGTTCTATGACGCTCACGGAGAGTTCATTGACATGCAGGAGGAGATAGAGAACACCTGATCTGACCCTCAACGAGAAAAAGTGGCACTTCCCCCTGAGAGAAGTGCCACTTTTCTTGTAGAGAAGTGCCGGTTCTCTCCCGGAGAAGTGCCGGTTCTCTCCCGGAGAAGTGCCGCTTCTCTCCCAGAGAAGTCGTACGTCGGTGAAAAAGATTTAGCGCGAACGTTTTGTCGTCTCGTTTTTTTTGTTTATATTTGCAACGGCTAAATGTAAACACTGTTATGCTTGTACTGAAAATTCTGTTCTGGCTCTGCCTCCTGCTGGTCTTCTACACCTACTTGGGCTACGGCATTCTGCTCTGTCTGCTCGTGGCGGCCAAGCGCTGCCTCAGCGGCCGGAAGCCCAGGCCCGAACTGCCGGCCGACGAGGAACTGCCCGAGGTGACGCTCATGATTTGTGCGTACAACGAGGAGGACATCGTCAGCATGAAGATGGAGAACACCCGCCAGCTCAACTATCCGGAGGGGAAACTGAAGGTGCTCTGGGTGACCGACGGCTCGACGGACTCCACCAACGAACGGCTGAAGGCCTACCGCGACGTGCAGGTAGTCTTCAGCCCGGAGCGTGGCGGCAAGACGGCGGCACTGAACCACGGCATACGGCACGTAGGCACGCCGCTGGTCGTCATGACCGACGCCAACACGCTGCTCAATGCCGACTGCATACGCCAGGTGGTGCGCTCGTTCCTGAACCCGAAGGTTGGCTGCGTGGCGGGCGAGAAGCGCGTCATGGCCCGGCGCAAGGGTGAAGCCGTGGCCGAGGGCGAAGGACTCTACTGGAAGTACGAAAGCACGCTGAAGCGACTCGACAGCGAGCTTTACTCAGCCATGGGCGCTGCGGGCGAGCTGTGTGCCATACGCACCCCACTCTACCGGCAGATGCCCCACAACACGCTGCTCGACGACTTCGTGCTCTCCATGCTCATCGTTGATGATGGCTACCTCATCGACTACAACCCCGAGGCCTACGCCATGGAGTACGGGTCGGCCTCGATGCAGGAGGAGTCGAAGCGCAAGCGCCGCATAGCCGCCGGAGGTCTGCAAAGCACGTGGCGACTGAGGCGAATGCTCAACCCCTTCCGTCGGCCCCTCGTGGCGTTCCAGCTGCTGTCCCACCGCGTGCTGCGATGGACGGTGACGCCTTTCGCCTTGGTGGCCCTGGTGCCGCTGAACGTCTTGCTGGTCTTGCTGGGCGGCGGGTGGCTCTATACCGTTTTGCTCCTCATGCAGGCGTTGTTCTATGCAGCAGCATTCGCCGGCTGGATGATGGAGCGCACAGGCCGTAAGAACAAGCTGCTCTACGTGCCGTACTACTTCCTCTTTATGAACCTCAACGTCTTTAAGGGCATAGCCTACCTACAGACGCACCATAAAGGCGGAACGTGGGAAAAAGCAAAAAGAGGATAAAATATTGCTAAATTCTTGCTGCGTTAGGAATTATTTTTGTACCTTTGCGGCGTGATGTATATACGAATGCGCGATGAATCAAGACGAGAAAGAACTTTTATTACAAAAATTAGCAGAAGCAAGTCGCAAGATACTGAAGCTGGAAAACCATGCTGCTGAGGTGGAAGCACGGCTGAAAGAATATGAAGAAAAGGCGAAGTTGGCAGAAAAAGCAAGCCGCATGAAGTCGCTCTTCCTGGCCAACATGAGCCACGAAATACGCACCCCCCTGAATGCTGTCGAAGGTTTCTCACGCATCATGTGCGAGACCGACTCTGCGTCGGAGCGCATGAAGTACATGGAAATCATCGAAAGCAACAACGCTCGACTGCTGAGCCTCATTAACGAAATACTGGATCTCTCCAGGGTCGAGGCCGGCGAAATAAGCATCAAGCGCGCTCCTACCGACCTGAACCATGTGTGCCAGAGTCTGAAGCAGCTATTCAAGTTCCGCTGTCCTGACTCAGTCAGCATGATTTGGTCGAAACCCAACATGACCGTGACGCTCAATACTGACGAGAACCGCCTCATGCAGGTGTTCTCAAACCTCATCAGCAACTCGCTCAAGCACACGGCCAAGGGAAGCATCAACTACGGCTACCGGCTCATCAACGACGGACAGGAAGTAGAGTTCTACGTCAGCGATACCGGCTCGGGCATTTCGAAGGAAGACCTGCCCGACATCTTCAAGACTTACGTCTCGAAGGATGCTGAGACCACGCAGAACGGATACGGACTGGGACTGCCCCTCAGCAAGATTATCGTCGAGAAGCTGGGCGGCGAGATTTCCGTCTCCTCAGAGTTAGGCAAGGGCACCACCTTCACCTTTACCTTCCCCTTCGACGGCACCATAGGCGGCATGCAGAAGAACAGCCGCGTCACCACCAACTCGCGCACCATTCGCGTCAGTACGAAGACCGACTCGTCGAACATGAAGCTCATTCTCGTGGCAGAGGACGAAGACAGCAACTTTGAACTGGTCAAGATTGTGCTGGCCAAGCGCTACAAGCTCATAAGGGCAAAAAACGGTATTGAGGCCGTAACGCTGTGCGAAGAAACTAAGCCTGACCTGGTGCTCATGGACATACGCATGCCCGACATGAACGGACTGGACGCTACGCGCATCATCAAGGAGGTCAACCACGAGGTGCCCATCATTGCCTTGAGCGCATACGCCTTCGACGAGAACATCCGCGAGGCCAAGACGGCCGGTTGTGACGACTTTCTGGCCAAGCCCTTCCGCGTAGAAGACCTCATAGAGACCGTGCACAAATACCTTAAGGAATAAACCGTAACACGCTGACAATGGGAAAGATAGCTGTATTCCGATATTTCTCGCTCATGTTCCTCGTCATTACCGTCGTGGTCATGTTCTTTACCTTCGCCGGACTCTTGGGAGGCCACGTGGAGCCTGCCGGAAATACGGCCATGGCCATGCTGGTCTATATACTGCCCGTGCTCATCGTCCTGAACTTCCTGCTGCTCATCTATTGGCTGGTACGCCGCCGCTGGAAGTGGATAGCACTGCCCTTGCTGCCTATCCTCGTCAGCATACCCTACATGGGCACACTCGTGCAGCTCAGACCATCGGCCGCCGAGAATACGGCAGAGAAAGGACTGAAAATCGCCACTTACAACGTGCAGCTGTTCAGCCACGAGACAACCGGATTCAAGGCTGAGGACATTCTCGCCGAGATGAAGCACCAGAATGTCGATGTGCTCTGCCTGCAGGAATACAGCGACGTCAGCGGTGACAAGAAGAACTCAGAAAGCTATAAGGAGTACTTCCCGCACGTGGCCTTCGGTCAGAAAGACATGGTCATCTTCAGCCGCTACCCCATCAAGCAGACCAAGAACCTGCCCTTCGGCATCAATGACGACGGCTCCTCATCGACGAACAACAGCGCCATGTGGGCCGACATTGACGTGAAGGGAAAGATGATACGCGTCATCAATGCCCACTTGGAGACCACCGGCTTCAACCGCGCGCTGCATCAGGCCAGCAAGGTTCAGGCCGCAGGCCGCAACGTAGAGGAGAACAGACTCATTCGCTCCATCTACGGCAACTACACCTTAGGCATGATAGTACGTGCCGGACAGGCTCGGCTCGTTGCCAACGAGGTGACCATGAGTCCCCTGCCCTGCATTGTCTGCGGCGACTTCAACGACGTGCCCTACTCTTATACCTACCGTACGGTGCTGGGTAATCTGGTTGATGGCTTCAAGGAGTGCGGAAGCGGCTTCATGTTCACCTTCCGCGAACCAAAAAAGCCCGTCCGAATTGACTACATCTTCCACGATGAACAATTCGAAGGGCTTACTTATTACACACGCGACTTGAGCTACTCCGACCACTTGCCGGTATTCATGAAGCTCGCTATTGAACAACCTTGAAGCGAACGCGGAAGGTGCGCTCCTGCTCATCCCAGTTGGTTCCTAACATTTCGAAACGGCCTACCTGCGCCGTTGACCGCACGTGGCGACCTATGCAGGGGCAGACGTCATAGTCACCGATGCGCACAAGGCGGATGGTCTCCGAGGCGTCGTCGGGCAGACGGTCAAGCGTAACGCCCTCGGGAAGGCTGTCCTGCGTCACGAATTCGAAGCTTACGGGCAGGTCTTCGTCTATGAGTCGCTGCATCTCGCGCTCTATCTCGCGCTCCTCCTGGCGGCTGGGCTTGTGGTCGAGGAGGAAGGTCATCTTGCTTTTTTTCCTTTCTATGTGTGCATTGATGGAGCGTCCGCAACCAAACAGGCGTATCATGGTCTGGTTGAGCAGGTGTTCCGCCGTGTGGGCGGGCGGGAATTCTTCCTTGTTGTGTTCGTTCAGTATGTATTCGTCGCTCATGCTTTCTTCTTTTTGGTGCTAATCTTTATTTTCAGCACTTTTGCGCCGTAGGCTTCCAACTGGAGCGCCACGCAGCCGTCCTTCTGCAGGTTCAGACTCAGCTTTTCCGTCCCCAACAGGTCGGTAGCTGTCACCTTCTTTTCGGGTATGCCCAGGAAGTCGAACGCGTGGGCCGGAAGGTTGATGCCTATGCTCATAGGACGCTCGTCGAAGTTGCAGGCCACAAGCAGCAGCTCGTCTTCGGCTTTGCGCAGAAAGACGTACTGGCGGTCTAAGTGGCCGTTCACGTACATCAGGTCAAAGAAGGCACCCTCGCTCACGGCTTTCTCCTTCGTGGCCAGGTTCAGGACTTTCTTGTACATGTCGTAAACGAACTGCTCGTCGGCCGACAGCGTTCCCCAGGCAGCCCGACACAGGGTGCCAATGCTCCAGTAGTCGAAGATGGTGGTACGACCGTCATGTCCGCTGAAGCCCTCTTTGTCCATGGCCCGCTCGCCATACTCCTGAGCGAAGTAGAGCATAAAGGGGTTCTGCTGCATCAGCGCGGCGGCCACGAGGGCGGGAATGCCCTTCCGTCCGTCGCCGGCAAAGAAGTCGCTGGCCAGGCGTTGCTCGTCGTGGTTCTCAAGGAAGTAGAGCATGTGGTTGCGGATGTCGTCAGTCTGCTGCCAGGCCTGCGTAATAGCCGAGGCCGGAGCCTGACGGCACACGACGGCACGCAGCGTGTCGTACATGCCCACCTTGTCGTAGAGCAGGTCGAAGCCGCTGCTCAGGTAGTGGCGATACTCGTTAGGGTTATACACCTCGCCAATAAACAGCAATTGTGGGTATTGCTTCTTCACTCTCTTCGTAGCGTAGGCCCAGAATACGGCAGGCACCATTTCGGCCATGTCGCAACGGAAGGCATCAACATTCTTTCCGGCCCAGAAGAGCAGGATATCGGCCATCTTCTTCCACGTGCCGGGCGTCTTCTGTCCTTCAGGCAGAACGAATGACGAAGGGTTTTGTCCGGCATAGTAATCTACGCCGTAGTTCAGTTTCACCGTCTCGTACCAGTCGTTACGTCCGGGAGCGTTGTTGAAGCAGTCGTTGCCGGTAGCCTTGGCAGGTTCCTCCTGGTAGGGCTCTTCTGCTCCGTGGTAGAGGTCGAAGTAGGGGGAAAACTGCTGGCCGGGGCAATAGTAGAAATTGTTTTCCAACGAGAAGCCCTGCTGACAGTCATCACCCTGCCCCAGGTCTTTCACACCCCGAGGCTTGCAGATGCTGTGATACTGTCGGGCCACGTGGTTCGGCACGAAGTCTATGACGACCTTCATGCCTGCCTGGTGGATGCGACTTACCAGCTGTTCAAACTCCTCCATGCGCCGCTCTACATCGACGGCCAGGTCGGGGTCAATGTCGTAGTAGTCAGTAATGGCGTAGGGAGAACCGGCCTTACCCTTGACAATGGCGGGGTGGTTCCGGGGAATGCCGTAGCGCGAATAGTCCGTCTGCGTGGCGTGGCGTATGATGCCCGTCAGCCAGACATGGGTAGTCCCTAACTGTGCTATCTTCTTCAGGGCAGCGGCATCCAGGTCGTTCAGCTTGCCACAGCCGTTTTCGGCCATCGTTCCGTCCTCCTGTCGGGTGGTGTTACGATTGCCGAAAAGGCGTGGAAGCAACTGGTAGATGATGATTTTACTGTTCGATGCCATGAGCCGACACTTCTGCGTTAATCTTTGCTATCATACCGCGAAGTGCCTTGCCGGGGCCACACTCTGTGAAGTCGTCGGCACCGTCGGCAATCATTGACTGCACGCACTGTGTCCAACGTACGGAACTGGTCAGCTGGGCTATCAGGTTAGCCTTGATTTCAGCCGGGTCAGTATGGGGCTTGCCATCTACATTCTGATAGACGGGACACTTAGGAGCCTTGACCTCGGTCTGCTCGATGGCGGCCTGCAGCTCGTCTTTGGCGGGCTGCATGAGCGGCGAGTGGAACGCACCGCCCACCTTCAGGGGCAATGCACGCTTGGCGCCGGCAGCCTTCAGCTGCTCGCAAGCCTCGTTGATGGCCTCCACGTTACCGCTGATGACCACCTGGCCGGGGTTGTTGTAGTTGGCGCATACCACGATGTGACCTTCGCGGTTAATGCCGGCGCACACCTCTTCCACCTTCTCATCGGGCAGGCCAATGATGGCAGCCATCGTCGAGGGCTGGAGCTCGCAGGCCTTCTGCATGGCCATGGCACGTGCATAGACCAGCTTCAGACCGTCCTCGAACGAGAGGGCTCCGGCAGCTACCAATGCAGAAAACTCTCCTAAGGAGTGGCCGGCCGTCATGTCGGGGCAGAAATCGTCGCCCATGCAGAAGGCCGAAATCACTGAGTGCAGGAACACGGCAGGCTGAGTCACCTTGGTCTGCTTCAAGTCCTCGTCAGTACCGTCAAACATGATGTCGGTAATGCGGTATCCTAAAATGTCGTTAGCCTTTTCAAACAATTCTTTTGCCTTGGGGTTGTTGTCATACAAGTCTTTGCCCATTCCTACGAACTGGGCTCCCTGTCCGGGAAAAACAAATGCTTTCATTTCTCTTTTCTTATTGATTAAAATATGTTTACTCTTGTTTAAGGGGTATTAAGCAACTGAACGTAGAACCCTCGCCCAGCACTGACTCAACCATCATGTCGCCGCCGTTCTTGCGGGCAAAGTCGGCACACAGCTGCAGTCCGAGGCCGGAGCCTTCCTCACCGCCCGTTCCGTAGGTCGTCTCGCCTTTATGGAACAGTCCTTCCAGTCGGTCGGGAGCAATGCCTACACCATGGTCGCGCACCGAAATCTTTGCGAAGTTCTCATGCCGACTGATGAACACCTCGATGCCTGCTCCCTCGTTCGAGAACTTGATGGCGTTCGAAATGAGGTTACGGATGACCGTCTTGATCATGTCGTTGTCGGCATGTACCTCGAACTTCTCGTTGTTAGGCAGGAACTGCAGCTTCACCTTCTTCAACTCGGCTATGGTGACGAAGATATCGACCACGCCGGGCACTACCTCGTTGAGGTCCATGTCCTGATAGACCACGTTCAGCCGGCCCGTCTGGCTCTTCGTCCACTTCAGCAGGTTGTCCAGCAGGTCGTGGGTCTCTTCCGACTCACGGTTTGCCTTATCCAGCAGGTCATAGATTTCCTGTCCCACCATTTCCGGCGACACCACGCTGACGGCCAGATTCAGCACCATGCGGATGCTGGCCATGGGCGAACGCAGGTCGTGGGCAATGACGGAGTACATCTTGTCGCGGTTAGAGATGGTGCGCTTCAGCTCCTCGTTCTGCTGTATGATGATGCGCTTGGCAGCTACAAGGCTGATTTGCTGTACCACGCGCATGACGAGTTCTTCCTTGTTGAAGGGCTTTGTCAGGAAGTCGTTAGCTCCTACCTGGAAGCCGTGGACCAAGTCGCTTGGCGTGTTCAGTGCCGTCAGAAAGATGATGGGAATGTCCATCGTCTCGGGGTCCTTCTTCAGAATGACAGCCGTATCGAAACCATTGATGTCAGGCATCATCACGTCGAGCAGAATAAGGTCTGGCTTTTCCTTCTTTGCCTGCTCTATACAGGCATTGCCGCAGTTGGCTGTACACACCTGGAACTTCTCGTTCGTCAGGAGGATTTTCAGTAGTAGCACGTTGCTTACTACGTCATCGACAATGAGAATTTTATAGTCGCTTCTGTTTATGCGGGATTCTAACGATTCACCAATATCCATAGATAGTTGAGGTTGTTTTGATTCATTTGTGTGCAAAAGTAATCAATTCCTCTGACAAAACCAAATTTTTCCCCCTTTATTTGTATTCAGACCACGGCTTGATGTCAATATCCTCCATTCTGACGGTGCAGAAAGCCTGGATAAAGGCCGACGCCAGCCGGGCGTTGGTGATGAGCGGAATGTTCAGGTCGATGGCTGCACGGCGTATCTTGTAGCCGTTCGTCAGCTCGCCTGCCGTCAGGTTCTTTGGTATGTTCACCACCAGGTCTATCTCGTGCCGGTGCAGCAGGTCGAGGGCCTGAGGCTGTCCGTTGTCCGACGGCCAATATACCAGCGTGTTCCCGATGCCGTTGTCGGTCAGGTACTTCGACGAGCCGCCCGTGGCATAGAGCTTATAGCCCCTTGCGGCCAGCAGGCGGGCCGCTGCCAGCATGGCCGCCTTTTGCCGTGCTCCACCCGTAGAGAGCAGCACCCCCTTCTCGGGTATGCGCTGGCCTACACTGAGCATGGCCTTTAGCAGGGCTTGCGTGGTGTCGTCGCCCAGGCAGCCTACCTCGCCTGTGGATGCCATATCGACCCCCAGCACGGGGTCGGCTTTCTGCAGTCGGTTGAAGGAGAACTGCGAAGCCTTGATGCCCACATAGTCCAGGTCGAAGAGGTTCTTGTGCGGTTTTTCCACCGGCAGTCCCAGCATGACGCGCGTGGCCAGCTCTATCAGGTTCAGCTTCAGTACTTTCGATACGAAGGGGAAGGAGCGCGAGGCCCTGAGGTTGCACTCTATGACCTTGATGTCATTCTCGCGGGCCAGGAACTGTATGTTGAAAGGTCCGCTGATGTGCAGTTCGCTGGCTATCTGACGCGAAATGCGCTTAATCCTGCGCACCGTCTCCACATACAGCTTCTGCGGCGGAAACTGAATGGTGGCATCGCCCGAGTGGACACCGGCATACTCGATGTGCTCGCTGATGGCGTAGGCAATGATTTCGCCACCACGGGCCACAGCGTCCATCTCCACCTCCTTGGCATGCTCAATAAACTGCGACACAACGACGGGGTGGTCTTCCGAGACGTTGGCGGCCAGCTGGAGGAAGCGCTCCAGCTCGTCGGCATTCGAGCAGACGTTCATGGCGGCACCGCTCAGCACGTAGCTTGGCCGCACCAGTACGGGGAAACCCACGCGGTCGATGAACTGCTGAATGTCGTCCATCGAGGTCAGGGCGGCCCATGCCGGCTGATCGACACCTATGCGGTCGAGCATGGCCGAGAACTTGTCGCGGTCTTCGGCTCCGTCGATGTCTTGTGCCGAGGTGCCAAGTATGGGCACCCGCTCAGCATCCAGCTTGACGGCAAGGTTGTTGGGTATCTGTCCGCCCGTCGAGACGATGACGCCGTGCGGCTCCTCCAGGTCGATGATGTCCATGACGCGCTCGAAGGTCAGCTCGTCGAAGTACAGGCGGTCACACATGTCGTAGTCGGTCGATACCGTCTCGGGGTTGTAGTTGATCATCACGCTGCGCCAGCCCTCCTTGCGGATAGTGCAGAGCGCCTGTACGCCACACCAGTCGAACTCCACACTCGAACCGATGCGATAGGCTCCAGAGCCCAGCACGATGACGGAGCGTCCGTCGTGTTCGTAGGCGATGTCGTTACTGGCCTCCACGTTGTCGCCCGTTCCCTGGTAGGTCAGGTAGAGGTAGTTGGTCTGTGCCGGGTATTCTGCTGCCAGGGTGTCTATCTGTTTCACCACGGGCAGTATGCCGTACTGTTTGCGCAGCCGGCGCACTTCGAGCATGGCCTCATGCATGTTGCGCATCTGGTCCTCAAACCCCACGGCCCGTGCTATCTGGAAGTCGCTGAAGCCATACACCTTGGCCTCGCGTAGCAGGCGGGCGTCAGGCGCGTCCTGCAGCTTTAGTTGCTCGTCTATATCGACGATGTGGCGCAGCTTCTCCAGGAACCAGCGGTCTATCTTTGTCAGCTCGTGAATGTGGTCCACCGTGTACTGGGGCAGGTGCATGGCCTTCGAGATGACGAAGATGCGGTTGTCGGTGGGCTCCCTCAGGGCAGCGTCGATGTCGGCTATTTCCAGCTCCTTGTTCTCCACGAAGCCGTGCATGCCCTGGCCTATCATGCGCAAGCCCTTCTGCAGGGCTTCCTCGAAGGTGCGGCCAATGGCCATGACCTCGCCCACGCTCTTCATGGAGGAGCCGAGCTCCCTGTCAACGCCACGGAACTTGGAGAGGTCCCAGCGCGGAATCTTGCACACCACGTAGTCGAGAGCCGGCTCGAAGAAGGCCGACGTGGTCTTGGTCACGCTGTTCTTCAGCTCAAAGAGTCCGTAGCCCATGCCCAGTTTGGCTGCCACAAAGGCCAGCGGATAGCCCGTAGCCTTCGAGGCCAGGGCCGACGAGCGGCTCAGGCGGGCGTTCACTTCTATGACGCGATAGTCTTCTGACTGCGGGTCGAAGGCGTACTGCACGTTACACTCGCCCACGATGCCTATGTGGCGAATAATCCTGATGGCCAGCGCCCTCAGTTTGTGGTACTCCGCGTTGGTCAGCGTCTGGCTGGGGGCTACGACGATGCTCTCGCCGGTGTGAATGCCCAAGGGGTCGAAGTTCTCCATGTTGCAGACGGTGATGCAGTTGTCGTAACGGTCGCGCACCACCTCGTACTCTATCTCCTTCCAGCCCTTCAGGCTTTTCTCCACCAGCACCTGTGGCGAGAAGGCAAAGGCCTTTTCGGCCAGGGCGCGCAGCTCTTCAGCATTGTCGCAGAAGCCAGAGCCCAATCCGCCCAGTGCGTAGGCCGCACGCAGAATGACGGGATAGCCCAGGTCCTGGGCTGCCTGGAGCGCCTGGTCCATGTTGTCGCAGGCGTGGCTTTTGATGGTCTTCACGCCTATCTCGTCCAGCCTTTTGACGAAGAGTTCGCGGTCTTCCGTGTCCATGATGGCCTGTACGGGGGTGCCCAGCACCCTGATGCCGTACTTCTCCAGCGTGCCGCTCCAGTAGAGTTCTACGCCGCAGTTCAGCGCCGTCTGTCCGCCAAAGCTCAGCAGGATGCCGTCGGGCCGTTCGCGCTCGATGACGCGCTCCACGAAGTACGGGTTGACCGGCAGGAAATAAACTTGGTCGGCTACACCTTCTGAGGTCTGCACCGTGGCGATGTTGGGGTTGATGAGCACCGTCTTGACGCCTTCCTCGCGCAGGGCCTTCAGGGCCTGGCTGCCTGAGTAGTCAAACTCTCCGGCCTCACCTATCTTCAGTGCGCCGCTGCCTAACAGCAGCACTTTCTTAATGCTTTCGTCTTTCATTCTCTTTCCTTACAATGCCTTGATAAAGCGGTCAAACATAAACTCCGTGTCGGTAGGTCCCGAAGAGGCTTCGGGGTGGAACTGCGACGAGAACCAGGGGTTCGTCAGGTGGCTGATGCCCTCGTTCGAGTCGTCGTTCAGGTTGACGAACAGCTCGCGCCAGTCGGCACCCAGCGTGGCGGCATCTACGGCGTAGCCGTGGTTCTGGCTCGTCACGTAGCAGTGGTTGGTCCCTACTTCGCGTACGGGCTGGTTGTGGCTGCGGTGGCCGTACTTCAGTTTGTAGATGCGGGCCCCGCCGGCTTTTGCCAGTAGCTGGTTGCCCATGCAGATGCCGCAGATGGGCTTGCGCGAGCGGTTCATCTGCTTTCGGAGCACTTCCACGGCCTCCATGCAGCGGTCGGGGTCGCCGGGTCCGTTGGCCAGGAAGAGTCCGTCGAAGTCCATGTCGGTGTAGTCGTAGTTCCAGGGCACGCGGACGACCTCTACGCCTCGCCGCACGAGACAGCGAATAATGTTGTGCTTCACGCCGCAATCGACGAGCACCACCTTGCGGCCTGCCCCCTCGTTGTAGCGCACGACGTCGCGGCAGCTTACGCGCTCCACCCAGTTCACGTCGCCGTAGTTTTCCGTCTGGCGTGCTGCGGCTGGGTCGCAGCTCTCCTCCCCGCTGAACAGCAGGCGCCCCATCATGACGCCCCGCTCGCGGAGCAGCTTGGTCAGTGCCCTGGTGTCAATGCCCGTCAGGCCGGGCACCTGCTCGCGCCGCAGCCAGTCGGCCAGCGACTCGCAGGCGTTCCAGTGGCTGTACTGTTCAGAGTAGTCGGCCACGATGATGGCCTTGGCGTAGATGCGGTCGCTCTCCATGAACGTGGCCAGCCCGTCGGGCTCCATGGTGAAGGGCGGCACGCCGTAATTGCCTGCCAGCGGGTAAGTCAGCACCATCATCTGGCCGGCATACGAGGGGTCGGTCAGTGACTCCGGGTAGCCCGTCATGGCCGTATTAAACACTACTTCGCCTACGGCCGGAGCGTCGTAGCCGAAGCTTTTGCCGTGAAATTCTGTCCCGTCCTCCAAGACCAGTGTTACGTCTTTCATCTTTCTGCTTTATTCTACGGTTACCGACTTTGCCAGGTTACGGGGCTGATCGACGTCCAGCCCCTTACAGACGGCCACGTGGTAGGCCAGAATCTGCAGCGGTATGGTGGCCAGCAGGGGCTCAAGACACTCTATGGTGCGCGGCAGCTCGATGACTTCGTCTGCTATGCGGCTAATGGTGTCGTCGTCCTCGTTGACGATGGCAATGACCTTGCCTTTGCGGGCCTTGACCTCCTGAATGTTCGAGAGTACCTTCTCGTACATGGCGTTATGGGTGGCAATGACCACTACGGGCATGTCAGAGTCAATGAGGGCAATGGGTCCGTGCTTCATTTCGGCAGCGGGATAGCCCTCGGCGTGTATGTAGGATATTTCCTTCAGTTTCAGTGCTCCCTCCAGGGCCACGGGGTAGCTGTAGCCGCGCCCCAGGTAGAGGAAGTTGCGCGCGTAGGTGAAGGTGCGGCTCAGGTCGGCTATGCGGCCGTTCAGCTTCAGCACCTGGCGCATCTTCTCGGGTATGGCGTGCAGCTCGCGTACTATTTCGCGGTAGCGCTCCACCCTGATGGTGCCTTTCTCCTTAGCCAGCGCCAAGGCCAGCATGGTGAGCACGGTGACCTGGCCGGTAAAGGCCTTTGTCGAGGCGACGCCAATCTCCGGACCTACGTGGATGTAGCAGCCCGTGTCGGTGGCTCTGGGAATGCTGCTGCCTATGGCGTTGCAGATGCCGTAGATGAAGGCCCCGTTGTCCTTGGCCAGTTTGACGGCTGCCAGCGTGTCGGCCGTCTCGCCGCTCTGGCTGATGGCTATGACGACGTCGTCGTCGTTGATGACGGGGTTCCTGTAGCGGAACTCCGATGCGTACTCCACCTCGACGGGAATGCGACAGAGACTCTCAATGATTTGCTTGCCTATGAGTCCGGCGTGCCACGACGTTCCGCAGGCCACGATGATGAAGCGCTTGGCCCTGAGCAGCTGCTGCTTGTAGTCAATGACCGAGCTGAGCACGACGTTGTCCATGTCAACGTTCACGCGGCCGCGCATGCAGTTGGTCAAGCAGTCGGGCTGCTCGAATATTTCCTTCAGCATGAAGTGCGGATAGCCGCCCTTCTCTAACTGTCCGAGGTTCAAATCGACGGTCTGCACGTCCAAGTGCAGCTGGCGGTCGAGCACATCGACCACCTTCAGCTCCTCGCCGGGCCGCAGCACGGCAATGTTGCCGTCCTCCAGATAGACCACCTGGTCGGTATATTCCACGATGGGGCTGGCGTCAGAGCCCAGGAAGTACTCCCCCTCGCCAATGCCCACCACCAGCGGGCTCTGCTTGCGGGCAGCTATAATCTGGCCTGGCACGCGCTTGTCGATGATGGCTATGGCGTAGGCACCAATGACCTGATAGAGCGCCACCTGTACGGCCGTCAGCAGGTCCATGCCCTTGCGTTGCATGATGTACTCCACGAGCTGGACGAGCACCTCGGTGTCGGTGTCCGACTGGAAGTGCATGCCCTTGGCCAGGAGCTTCTCCTTCAGGTCGGCATAGTTCTCGATGATGCCGTTGTGGATGATGGCCAGGTTCCGGGACTCCGAGTAATGCGGGTGGGCGTTGACCGACGACGGTTCGCCGTGGGTGGCCCAGCGGGTGTGGGCAATGCCCACGCAGCCCGTGGTATCCTTGTCGTGGCAGTACTCCACGAGGTTATCTACTTTGCCTTTGGTCTTAAAGACATTGAGTTCGTCACTGGGGTTCAGCAGCGCCACGCCGGCCGAGTCGTAGCCTCGGTACTCCAGGCGGCGCAGTCCCTTAATCAGGATGGGGAAAGCTTGTTTCTTTCCTATGTAACCTACTATTCCGCACATATATATGATTGAAAGTTTTTGTGTTTGTTATAGATAAAAAAAGAGATTGGGAAGGGTTCCCAATCTCTGATTGATTACTTACTTGAGGATGTTGTAGAGGAGCGACGACAACGAAATCAGGATAGACACTGAGGTAAACCACAGACTGGTGGTAGTACCGACCGTAGAGTTTCTGGCCTTCACCTTGTTGGGCTCAACATAGACGACGTCGTTCTGCTGCAAGTAGTAGTAAGGCGAGTTGATGATGTTGGCATCGTTCAGGTTCAGTGTGTGGAACTCCTTCTTGCCGTTGGCATCCTCACGAATGAGCTTCACGTTGTCGCGCACACCGTAGATGGTCAGGTCGCCTGCCTGTGCCAGGGCTTCGAGGATGGAAATCTTCTCTCTGCCCACCATGAAGGTTCCCGGGCGCTGCACCTCGCCGAGCACGGAGATAGAGTAGCTCGACATGCGCACGGTGACGATGGGGGTCTCCTCGGCGTTCATGTAGTGCCTGATCTTGGTCTGAATGAGCTGTTCGGCCTCCGACTTCGTCAGACCGCCAACCTTCAGCGAACCTACGATGGGGAACTGAATGTAGCCGGCGTTATCGACCAGGTAGGTCTGCAGCGTGGGCTGCGAATAGGTGCTTCGCGTATTCATGTTCGTAACGGTGGGAATGGTCAGGTTGAAGGGCACTGCAGCCTCGGGGTTCGTCGTGCTGACGGTGATGGTCAGCTGGTCCTTCGGCAGAATGCGTGCATCGTAGAGAACACTCGACTGGCTATCGTCGATAAAGTCACTGTTCTTGAAGTAGGGAATGTTCTTCGTGCTACCGCAACTGGCCAGCACCAATACCACTGCCATCATGGCGAAAGGCACAATAAACTGTTTAATTTTCATCGTTCTTGTCTGTTAATTTATTAAAACTGCGTGCAAAAGTAATGCAAATTTCTTTAATACACAAACAATTTGCAAAAAAAATAAGTATGGAGTCATAAATAAAATGGCTATAAAAACATACTGACCCCACCCCAACCCCTCCCCTACAAGGGAGGGGAGCTGCTGCCGCCATCCTCTAAAAGGAGGTGTTCCACAGGTACTCCCCTCCCTTGTAGGGGAGGGGGCAGGGGTGGGGTCAGTAACTTTCGCAGTGTTACTTTAGTAGAACTTGAAGTAACGGCGGGCGTTGTTGTAGGAAATGTCCTCAACCATCTGGCCCAGGAGCTCGCGGTCGTCGGGCAGCAGACCCTTTTCGACGTCGTTGCCCAGCAGGTTGCACAGAATGCGGCGGAAGTACTCGTGGCGCGGATAGCTCAGGAACGAGCGCGAGTCGGTCAGCATGCCTACGAAGCGGCTCAGCAGGCCCAGCACCGAGAGGGCGTTCATCTGGCGCTCCATGCCGTCCTTCTGGTCGTTGAACCACCAGCCGGAGCCAAACTGAATCTTTCCGGGCTCGCCACCCTGGAAGTTGCCCAGCATGGTGGCAATGACCTCGTTGGCGCAGGGGTTCAGCGTATATAATATGGTACGCGTAAGCTTGCCCTCCTGGTTCAGCTTGTTCAGGAATTTCGACATGGCCTTGGCCGTGTTGAACTCGCCAATGCTGTCGAAGCCCGTGTCGGGGCCCAGCAGGTTATACATCTTCGTGTTGTTGTCGCGTATGGCGCCGTAGTGGAACTGCTGCGTCCAGTCGGCCTCGGCGTCCATCTCGGCCATGACCGTCAGGAAGCAGTTCTTGTACTGGCGAATCTCCATGTTAGAGAGCTGCTGGCCGCGCATGGCCTTTTCGAAGATGGTCTCAATCTGCGAGTCGGTGTAGTCCTCGTCGTAGAACTCCTCAATGCCGTGGTCGGAGAGTTTGCAGCCCTGCTCCTGGAAGAAGTCGTGGCGCTTCTTCAAGGCATCGACCATGTCGCTGAACTTCACGATGCTCACACCGCTTACCTTCTCAAGCTGCTCCACGTAGGCAGAGAATTCGGGCTTCTCGATGTTCATGGCCTTGTCGGGGCGCCAGGCCGGAATCATCATGGGGTCGTCCTCGGCCTTGTTGCGGGCGTACTCTATGTGGTTGTGCAGGTCGTCAACGGGGTCGTCGGTCGTGCAGACGCACTCTACGTTGTAGTGCTTCATCAGGCCACGGGCCGAGAACTCGGGCTGCTTCAGTTTCTCGTTGCACTCGTCGAAGATTTCGCGTGCCGTCTTGGGCGAGAGCAGCTTCTCGATGCCGAAGGCCGTCTTCAGCTCCAGGTGGGTCCAGTGGTAGAGCGGGTTGCGCAGCGTGTAGGGCACCGTCTCAGCCCACTTCTCAAACTTCTCCCAGTCGCTCGTGTCCTTGCCCGTGCAGTACTTCTCGTCAACGCCGTTCGTCCTCATGGCACGCCACTTGTAGTGGTCGCCACCAAGCCATAACTCGGTGATGCTCTTGAACTTGTGGTCGTTGGCCACCATTTCCGGAATCAGGTGGCAATGGTAGTCGATGATGGGCATCTTGGCCGCGTGGTTGTGGTACAGGTCCTGTGCTACCTCGTTGTCGAGCACGAAATTCTTGTCATTAAATTGCTTCATGATTTGCTAAAGTTTTTAAGTTTGTAAGTTATTTTCCTGCAAAGTTACTCATTTATTGGCAGAAAATAGCTATCTTTGCACAAAATTTAACGTAAACGATGACGTACAACAGCAAAGTCCTGCTCATTTACACCGGCGGAACCATCGGCATGAACCGTAATCCGCACACCGGAGCCCTCGAACCCTTCGACTTCGAGCACTTGCTTAACAACGTGCCCGAGCTCACGCAGTTTGACACGCGTATTGACACCTACCAGTTTCAGCCGCCCATCGACTCCAGCGACATGACACCGGCACGCTGGACCGAACTGTCGCACGTCATCAGCGACCGCTACGAGGATTTTGACGGCTTCGTCGTCTTGCACGGCACCGACACCATGGCCTACACGGCCTCTGCCCTCTCCTACATGCTCGAAAACCTGACGAAACCCGTCATCTTCACCGGCTCACAGCTGCCCATAGGCATGCTGCGCACCGACGGCAAGGAGAACCTTATCACCTCTATCGAGATGGCTGCCGCCAAGGACGACGACGGCCACGCCCTCGTGCCCGAGGTGGGCATATACTTCAACGGACGGCTGCTCAGAGGCAACCGCACCACGAAGCAGTCGGCCGACGAGTTCAACGCCTTTGAGTCGTTCAACTATCCCCACCTGGCCGATGCCGGCGTAGAGATACTTTACCACCATGACCGCATACTCCAGCCTCAGTGGCAGAAGCCTATGACGCCCCACTTCCGACTGGATAATAACGTCATCATTTTCAGTCTATTCCCCGGTATTCGTGAAGACTTGGTTCGACACATTATAGCCACGCCAAACCTTCGGTCTATCGTCATGCGCACCTTCGGCTCGGGCAATGCGCCGCAGCGTCCGTGGGTCATGCAGGCCCTCAGGGAGGCCACCCTTCGCGGCAAGATAGTCATCAACATCAGCCAGTGCATGCAGGGGCGCGTCCAGATGGGGCGTTACGATACGGGCTACCAGCTGCAGGAGGCCGGCGTCATCAGCGGCTTCGACTCGACGGTAGAGAGTGCGGTCACGAAACTCATGTTCCTACAGTCGCACTACGACGACCCTGAACCCATACGCCAGCTCATGACGCAAAGCATTCGTGGCGAAATCACCAAGTAGCCTTCGAGAGAACCGGCACTTCTCTCAGGGAGAAACGGCACTTCTCTCAGGGAGAACCGGCACTTCTCTCAGGGAGAAACGGCACTTCTCTCAGGGAGAAACGGCACTTCTCTCAGGGAGAACCGGCACTTCTCTCAGGGAGAACCGGCAGCCTTGTCGCCGTAAAAGAGTGCTTGGAGGTCTCCACGCCGAGCCCCCTCTCCCTCCTTCGCGCGCGTTAAAAAAGAATAATGTTAGGGAGGTTTAGGCGGGTGTTCGGTGGAAAATGCGTACCTTTGCATAACTTTTCGTAAAATATAAATATTTTAAAAGTATGAAAATTTCTCGTATTGAGCATCTGGGCATTCCCGTCCAGAGTATTGAAGAGGCTCTGCCGTTCTTTGAGAACGTGCTCGGCCTGAAGTGTTATGCAACAGAAGTCGTTGAGGACCAGAAGGTAAAGACGGCCTTCCTGCGTTGTGGCGAAGTGAAGATTGAGCTGCTGGAGCCCACGAGCCCTGAGAGCACCATTCAGAAGTGGATGGACAAGGGCAACAAGGGTGTGCACCACGTAGCCTTCAACATTGAGGACGGCGTGGCAAATGCTCTGGCCGAGGTTTCGGAGAAGGGCGTGCGCCTCATTGACGAGAAGCCCCGTCGTGGTGCCGAGGGCCTGAACATAGCCTTCCTCCACCCGAAGACAACCGCCGGCGTACTGACCGAGTTGTGCGAACAACCCAAGTAATATTTACGATTTACGGATTTTCGATTTTCTATTGGTATGACAGAGTTGGAGTTGAAGCAACGGTTCAGGTCATTTTCCAATAGGATTGTGAAAATGGTTGATGCAATGCCTCATACCATTTCGGCTGTCGCCATAGCCAAACAGATTATCAGGTCAGGCACTTCACCCTATGCCAATTATCGGGCAGCATGTTTGGGAAAGTCTGAGAAGGACTTTCTTAACAAGCTCAAAATGGTAGAAGAGGAAATCGACGAGACCGGACAGTGGTTGGAACTGATTATGGATACAGGCATGCTGCCCCGGGAACGCGTTGAACCACTGTATGAGGAAAGTCAGGAACTGCAGAAAATCATTGCCAGTTCCATCCTGACCATGAAGCGCAAACTGGGTGAGTACCCTCTGCCTAAAGAGTAATCAATCGAAAATCGAAAATCAGTAAATCGAAAATGAAATAGTCAATAACCAAATAAAGAAATAGATAATACAGATGTCAAAGCAATTAGAAAAAATCAAGCAGCTCATTGCCAAGCGCGAGCAGGCACGTCTCGGCGGCGGTGAGAAAGCTATTGAGAAACAACATCAGAAAGGTAAATACACCGCCCGCGAGCGCATCGACATGCTGCTCGACGCCGGCTCCTTCGAAGAGTACGACATGTTCAAGGAACACCGTTGCCATAACTTCGGCATGGAGAAAAAGCAGTTCCTCGGCGACGGCGTAGTAGCCGGCTCAGGCACCATCGACGGCCGTCTGGTCTTCGTCTTCGCTCAGGACTTCACCGTTCATGCCGGTTCACTCTCGGAGACCATGAGCCAGAAAATCTGCAAGGTCATGGACATGGCCATGAAGATGGGTGCTCCCGTCATCGGTCTGAACGACTCCGGAGGTGCACGCATCCAGGAGGGTATCAACGCACTGGCCGGCTACGCCGAAATCTTCGAGCGTAACATCCTGGCGTCAGGCGTCATTCCGCAGATTTCAGGTATCTACGGCCCCTGCGCCGGTGGTGCCGTATATAGCCCTGCCCTGACCGACTTCACGCTGATGATGGAAGGCATCTCCTACATGTTCCTGACAGGCCCGAAGGTGGTGAAGACCGTCACGGGCGAGGACATCGACCAGGAGCACCTGGGTGGTGCCAGCGTACACTCTACGAAGAGCGGCGTAACCCACTTCACGGCCAAGACCGAGGAGGAAGGCATGCAGATGATTAAGACGCTCCTCTCCTACATCCCCTCGAACAACATGGAGACGGCTCCACGCAAGAAGTGTACCGACCCCATTGACCGTCTGGAGGACTCGCTGAACGAAATCATTCCCGAGAACCCCAACGAGGCATACGATATGTATAAGGTTATCGGTGCCGTGGTCGATGACGGAGAGTTCTTTGAGGTGCAGCCCAAGTTCGCCAAGAACATCATCGTGGGCTTCGCCCGCTTCAACGGCCAGAGCGTAGGCATCGTGGCCAACCAGCCCAACTGCTACGCCGGCGTGCTCGACGTGAACGCCTCGCGTAAGGGTGCACGCTTCGTACGCTTCTGCGACGCCTTCAACATCCCCATCGTCTCGCTGGTCGATGTACCGGGATTCCTGCCCGGAACGGGTCAGGAGTACAACGCCGTCATTCTGCACGGTGCACAGCTGCTCTACGCTTACGGCGAGGCTACGGTGCCCAAGATTACGGTGACGCTGCGCAAGTCGTACGGTGGCAGCCACATCGTCATGGGTTCGAAGCAGCTGCATACCGACCTGAACTACGCATGGCCCTCGGCCGAGATTGCCGTCATGGGTGCCTCGGGTGCCGCTGCTGTGCTCTACGCCAAGGAGGCTAAGGCCAAGAAGGAGGCCGGCGAGGACGTCAAGGCCTTCATTGCCGAGAAGGAGCAGGAGTACGACGACCTGTTTGCCAACCCCTACCAGGCAGCCAAGTATGGCTACATTGACGACGTCATTGAGCCTCGCAACACGCGCTTCCGCATCTGTCGCGGTCTGGCTCAGCTGGCCACCAAGCGCGATGCCCTGCCTGCCAAGAAGCACGGTAACATCCCTATGTAATTGACAATTGACGGATTTTCGATTTTCGATTTAAATGTATCGATTATCGAGAATCCGTCTATAAACTAATCAATCGAAAATCGAAAATTAGTAAATAGTAAATTATAGAGATGAGAAAAGAAAACGAAATCGGTGCCGCCATCGCTTTGGCACTACATGAGTATAAGGGCAACAACGTCCACGACAAGGAGACGGGCATCATCACCATTGCCGAGCATCCAACGCAGTGGAACGGCTTTGCCCTCAGCATGACGGAACACCCTTAAGAGGATTGACGATTAACGGTTTTTCGGTTTTCGATTGATTACCACGTAGAGGTTATCCCTGCCTGGTAACATCCAAATCGAAAATCGAAAATCAGTAAATCGAAAATACTAATTAATAGTAAAATAAGAATCATGAAACAGTATAAATATACCATTAATGGTAACAAATATGAAGTGGAAATCGGCGAAATAGCTGATAACATAGCCTCAGTGAAAGTGAACGGCGAGGACTACAAGGTAGAAATGGAACCCGAGGCAGAGCCCGAGAAGCCGAAGGTAGTGCTGGGCAAACCCAAGGCCGAGCCTGCTGCCGACAGCAGTGCCGCCACTGCCAACAGTGCCAACGTAAACCGTGACAACGCTGTGAAGGCTCCGCTGCCCGGCACCATCATCGAGGTGAAGGTCCAGGTGGGCGACGAAGTTCAGGCGGGTGACGTCGTGGTTGTGCTGGAAGCCATGAAGATGGCCAACAACCTGGAAGCCGAAAAGGGCGGAAAGGTAACGGCCGTGCTCGTTCAGCAAGGCCAGAGCGTCATGGAAGACGATGCGCTCGTAGTCATCGAGTAACCCAAGCTATATTGACAATTGACGGATTTTCGATTTTCGATTGAATACCAATGTGGCAGTTATTATGCCTGTTACATTTAAATCGAAAATCGTAAATCCGTCAATCGTAAATATCTTACAGTTTGTTTCCTTCTTTAGGAAACACCACGCGGGGACGGAAGGTCTTTGCCTCCTCGAAGTCCATCATGGCGTAGGAAATGATGATGCACACATCGCCTACCTGCACCCGGCGGGCGGCAGCACCGTTCAGGCAGATGCAGCCCGAGCCACGCTCACCCTTAATGATATAGGTCTCAAAGCGCTCGCCATTGTTGTTGTCAACCACCTGCACTTTCTCGCCTGCTATGAGGTTGGCAGCGTCCATGAGGTCCTCGTCGATGGTGATGCTCCCCATGTAGTTCAGGTTGGCCTCGGTGACGGTGACGCAGTGCAGCTTCGACTTCAGAACTTCTATCATCATGACTCCTTGTACTTTATGTGGTCAATAAGGCGTATGGGCGTCTTGCCGCAATAGACGGTAATGCAGCCTACGACGTAGGGAGAGTCGTCCCAGGAGGCTACGTCCTGAAGCGTGTTACCGTCAACAATCGAGAAGTATTCAACGTCGAGGCCCTCAGTAGCGTTAATGTCGCTGACCACCTTGTCGTGGGTCTCCTTGACGGTGTGCGTCTTGGCGTAATCCAGACTTGCCTTCAGTGCCTTGTAGATGTTGGGGGCTATGGCGCGCTCGTCGGGGCTCAGCAGCGTGTTGCGCGAGCTCTTGGCCAGTCCGTCGGCATCGCGCACGATGTCGCACTCGACAATCTTAACGGGCAGTGCCAAGTGGCGTACCATCTGCTTCACGACGGCTATCTGCTGCCAGTCCTTCTCGCCGAAGTAGGCACGGTGGGGCTTGACGATGTAGAAGAGGCGGCTGACCACCTGACAGACACCGTTGAAGTGGCCGGGACGGTGAGCTCCCTCCATGACGGTTGACACGGGCGGGTATTCAAACTGGCGAGTGTCAGGCGTGGGGTACATATCCTCGACCGTAGGGGCAAAAACGTAGTCAGCACCGCACTCGTCCAACAGCTTACAGTCAGCGTCGAGCGTACGGGGATAATTTTTCAAGTCGTTCTTGTCGTTAAACTGATTAGGGTTGACGAATACCGAAACAACGGTGACATCGTTCTCCTGAACACTGCGGCGTACCAGCGAGGCATGGCCTTCATGAAGGGCACCCATGGTAGGTACAAGGCCTATCTGTTTACCCTGCTTGCGCTCAGTGAAGAGTGCATTCTGTAAGTCAACAATCTTTTGAAATACTTTCATTCTCTATAAGGTGTTATTGCAATTGCGGGTGCAAAATAACAACATTTTTATCAAATAAGAAAGAAATATCGTGAAAATATGCCAAATTCCTGTCTAAAAAACATAAAAAGACATGATTAATTCCCTTTTTTCCCAATTATTTCGTACCTTTGCGCTACAAAACCGTAGAGAAATGGCAAAGAGAATATTATTCATCAATCAAGAGACAATACCCTTTGTACCCGAAACCGAACTGGCCGTCATGGGCAAGATAGTACCCCAAGCCATACAGGAGCGTGGTTGTGAAATAAGAACATTCATGCCCAAGTGGGGCACCATCAACGAACGGCGCGGGCAGCTGCACGAGGTACAGCGTCTCTCGGGAATGAATCTTATCATCAACGAAACCGACCACCCGCTGGTCATCAAGGTGGCTACCATCGTGGGGACAAGGGTGCAGGTCTATTTTATTGATAACGATGACTACTTCTCCAAACGCCAGATGCTCATGGATACCAACGGCGAGGACTACCCCGACAACGGCGAGCGCACCATCTTCTTTGCTCGAGGCGTCCTGGAGGCTGTCAACAAGCAGCGCTGGGCTCCCGACATTATTCACTGTCAGGGCTGGATGAGCGCCGTCATTCCCTTCTACATCAAGACGGCCTACAAGGACGAACCCTGGTTCTCTAACACCAAGGTCGTCACGTCGCTCTTCACCAAGCACTTAGACAAAGACCTCGGTCTGTCGTTTAAGGAGTACGTTGAGTATAAGGACGCAAAAGCCAGCATACTAAGCAAATACGGCGAAAACTTCAACTTCGAGCAGCTGGGCAAGCTGGCTATTGACTACTCGGACGGCATCATTGAGGCCGATGCCGAAATCAATCAGGAGCTGCTCGATTATGCTGCTGCCCAGAACAAGCCACTGCTGAAGTTCCCCGGCGAGGACTTCGGCGATGCATACATGAACTTCTACGAACAGTTGTATCAGGAATAACATATACATAAAGTAAAGCATAAGAATGAAAGCAAAATGGATTGCGGGGGTTTTATTGGCTGCAATAACAATCTCTGCCTGTGATGATGATACTGCCCAGGTCGGCTCTTCGCTGACTAAGGACACAGACCACTTCTCTATCGTCGCCGACACGTTCAACGTCGCTACGCGTTCTGTCGTCGTTGACTCCGTACTCTCGCAGAACAGCACCTGCTATTTAGGGCGCATCAAGGACCCCTCGACGGGCGACTACGTTACCTCCGACTTTACCACCCAGTTTGTGCAGCTGGAGGCTCTGGCCACAAACCTCTTCCCCGATAAGAGCGACATGGTGAGCCTGGACGGCCAGGGCAGCATCATTGCCGACTCCTGCCACCTGAACATCTACATCGCGTCGTGTACCGGCGACACGCTGGCACCCATGACGCTGAAGGCCTACGAACTGAAGAAGCCCGTGGCCGAAGGACAGTTCTACTATACCGACTTCGACCCCGTGGGCGATGAACTCATACGTAACGACGGCATTCTGAAGACGAAGACCTACACCTTCGTGGACTTCCTGAAGTCGGAGAAGCTGCGTAACACCTCCAACTACATTCCCTACATCAACATTCCGCTGAACGAGGCCTACACCTCGCAGGCTGGCAAGAGCTACAACAACTACGGTACGTACGTCATGGACATGTTCTATACGCACCCCGAATACTTCAAGAATTCCTTTACCTTCACCAGCCACGTCTGTCCGGGCTTCTACTTCAAGAGCACCGACGGCGCAGGGCTTATGTCGCAGATTCACACCACCGAGCTGAAAGTGTATTACCGCTACATGAAGGGCGACTCGCTCATCTATGCCAACCGCACCTTCACCGGTACTACAGAGGTGCGCCAGACCACGACCATCACCAACGACAAGCAGCGACTGGAAGAGCTGGCTGCCGACCAGAGCTGCACCTACCTGAAGACACCGGCCGGCATCTTCACCGAGGTGACGCTACCGGTGGACGACATCATGCGGGGCCATAAGAACGACACCATCACGTCGGCCAAGATGGTCTTCCGCAGTTGGCAGAAAGATAGTGATGAAGCTTTTGGGAATGCGCCGGCCCTGGTCATGTTGCCCAAGGACAAGGTGTTCACGTTTTTTGAGGAGAACAACCTGCCAGACAACAAAACGTCATACCTGGCAGTGCTGAACAGCAAGTCGCAGACCTACGAGTTCAACAACCTTTCAACACTGATAGCAACACTCTATCAGAACCGCGCCACGGGTGGCGAAGACTGGAACAAGCTTGTTCTGGTGCCTGTAGAGCGCACCACGAGTACTTCGACGGCCACCATGACGGGCAGCTCCACAACGACCACGACGAAGGTGTCGAACCTCATGTCGCTGACTAATACCCGCCTGGTGGGTGGCAGTCAGAACGAGCATGAGCCGGTCACCATCAGCATCATCTACAGCAGAAACCAGTAGTCAGCATGGCCGATAACTTCTTAGAGCGACACTATCAGGACTACGAGTTGCGCAAGGAAGCTTACCTGCGCAAGAAAAAGCATCTGCCTCGTGTAGTGCACCGCCCGGAGCGGCCCGAGGATGAAGCGCTCTGAAAGTTATTTACCCGATAACTTTGATGCGTGCAAACTTTAGGAGCAACTGTTTGGTTCCGGTATTCTTGAACTGAACAGTTGCTTTCTGGTTCTCGCCGGTTCCCTCCAGGGCCAGCACTTCGCCAATGCCGAAGCGCTGGTGCTCGATGATGGAGCCTACCTTCAGGCCGTCATTGTCTGCGGTGGTTTCCCTGCCTGCTGATGGTGCAACGGTGGTAACGGGAACAATGCGCGGCTTGGGGTCGGCCATAAACTGAGTAGCCACGGGGCGCGCGTTCTGCACGTAGCTGCTGTTGCGGTTCAGGCGGTTACCGTTGAAGTCAAACTGGCGTGAGCCGGCAGAGAGGCCCGGCGTGTTGCCTACGACGTTGAGCAGCCGGGGGTCAATATCCCTGATGAAGCGCGAGGGCGTGTCAAACTCCATGCGGCCGTAGCGGAAGCGGTTTTGGGCACAGGTCATGATGCAGCGCTTCTCTGCCCGCGTGATGGCCACATAGAGCAAGCGGCGTTCCTCCTCCAGTTCGCGTAGCGAGTTGACGCACATGGGCGACGGGAAGATGTTCTCCTCCAGCCCCACAATGAAGACAGTAGGAAACTCCAGGCCCTTCGCGCTATGGATGGTCATCAAGACCACTTTCGGCTGTGTGTCGTCGTCGTCGCTGTCCAGGTCGGTCAGCAGCGACACCTCCTGCAGGTAGTCGCTCATGGATACGTGGTCGCCCTGGTCTTCCTCGCGGCGTGACTCAACAAAGTCTTGCAGTCCGCTGACCAGCTCTTGCAGGTTCTCCTGGCGCGACAGGTCCTCAGGCTCCTTGCCCGAGTAGATGTCTCGGCTCACTCCGCTCTGCATGATGACGTCGTGGCCCAGGGCGAAGGCGTCGTCAGTCTGGGCACGCGCTATCCAGCTTTCCACGAGCGTGCGGAATGCCTCTATCTTCGATAGCGTGCCCCGATTCACGTTGAGCTGGAAGACTGCAGGCTGCTTGATGACCGTCCAGAGGCTGACGCCGTGCAGCGAGGCGGCGGCAATGATCTTGGTCACGGTGGTATCGCCGATGCCGCGTGCCGGATAGTTGATGATACGCTTCAGTGCCTCCTCGTCGTCGGGGTTGGCCACGAGCCGGAAGTAGGCTATGACGTCCTTTATCTCCTTACGCTGGTAGAAGCTTAGTCCGCCGTATATGCGGTAGGGAATGTTCTCCTTGCGCATATATTCCTCGAACGAGCGGCTCTGCGAATTGGTGCGGTAGAGTATGGCGAAGTCAGAGTACTCACAATGTTCCGTCCGCCTGATGCGCTGTATGTCATTGCAGACCACCTGTGCCTCCTCTTTGTCGCTGTAGGCAGGCTTCAGGGTGAGTTTCTCGCCCTCTTCGTTGTGGCTATACACGTCCTTGGGTATTTGTCGCTGGTTATGGCGTATCAGGCTGTTGGCCGCCTCGACAATGAGCTGCGTAGAGCGGTAGTTCTGTTCCAGCTTAAAGAGTCGTGCCCCCGTGTAGGCCTTCTGGAAGTTCAGGATGTTATCGATGTTGGCACCCCGGAAGGAGTATATGCTTTGTGCGTCGTCGCCTACCACGCAGACGCGCTGGCGCTCCTTCGTGAGTTGCATGACGATGGCCTGCTGTGCGTAGTTCGTGTCCTGGTACTCATCGACCAGCACGTAGGCAAAGCGTTCGGCGTATTGCCTGCGAATGTCCTCGTGGTCGCGGAACAGCGTGAACGTCTGCACCAGCAGGTCGTCGAAGTCCATGGCATTGGCCTGTCGGCAGCGTTCTGCATAGCGCAGGTATATCTGGCTGATGGCCGGTACTTTGCGTACGGCGTCGTCGGCAGCCGAGGGGCTGTTGGCGTAGGCATGGGCCAGCAGCAGGTGGTTCTTGGCCATGGAGATGCGGTCTGCCACGCTCGACGGCTTATACTGCTTCTCGTCGAGCTGCATCTCCTTGATGATGCTCTTCACCAGCGAGCGTGAGTCGCTCTGGTCGTAGATGGTAAAGTCCGGGTTGTAGCCTATGTGGTGGGCTTCCCGTCGCAGTATGCGTGCAAAGACGCTGTGGAAGGTTCCCATCTGCAGGTAGCGGGCCCTCTCCTGCCCCACCAGGCGCGCTATGCGTTCCTTCATTTCGCGTGCCGCCTTGTTGGTGAACGTCAGGGCGAGTATTCGCCAGGGTTCCAGGTTGTATTCTTCCAAGAGCCATGCTATCTTGTAGGTCAGCACACGTGTCTTTCCCGACCCTGCTCCGGCTATGACCAGCTGGGGTCCGTCACACCAGGTGACGGCCTCGCGCTGACTGTCGTTAAGTTCGCTG
>ODAJ012172455.1_pt1 | contig 41291 bp, 50 predicted proteins | sample 1539241 | NCBI WGS metagenome assembly ODAJ01 (sample SAMN02144231, study PRJEB22623) | gut metagenome | biome: sheep rumen | host: Ovis aries | place: New Zealand
ATCTTGGACAGGTCATCCATGTCTTCGCCGCGTTTCATCTGCTTGGCCAGGATATCGCAGGCTTCATAGATCTTGGTGGACTTGCCGCTCTGGCCGGAAATGATCAGAGGGGTCCTTGCTTCGTCGATCAGGATAGAGTCCACTTCGTCGATGATGGCGTAATGGAGCCCCCGCAGGACCAGCTGACGCTTGTAGATGGCCATATTGTCACGCAGATAGTCAAATCCCAGCTCGTTGTTGGTCACGTAGGTGATGTCGCATCCGTAGGCTTCCTGACGTTCCGCGGAGGTCATGCTGTTGAGGACAACGCCTACAGTCAGTCCCAGGAACTGGTAGATCTGTCCCATCCACTCCGCGTCTCGTTTGGCCAGGTAATCGTTGACGGTAACGACATGGACGCCCTGTCCTTCCAGGGCGTTCAGGTAAGCAGGCATGGTGGCTACCAGCGTCTTGCCTTCACCGGTACGCATCTCGGCGATACGGCCCTGGTGCAGGATGATTCCGCCGATCAGCTGCACACGGAAGGGCTCCATATTAAGAACTCTCCTGGCCGCCTCGCGGCATAAGGCAAAGGCTTCCACCAGAATATCATCCAGGGTCTCCCCGGCAGCCAGTCTCTCCTTGAACTGGGCTGTTCTGGCCGGGAACTCCTCATCCGGGAGGGCCTGCATGTCAGGACGCAGCGCTTCGATCTTATCCACCAGAGGCATGATCCTCTTGATCTCCCGCTGGCTGTGCGTCCCGAAAATCTTATCGAAAAAACCCATATGTTCCTCTTTCCGCGCGTCCATACGCGCTTCGTTTTTTCTTTTTGTTTCTGAAAGGTCTGTTATTTCCTATTTCAGGACAGGGATCCGCCGGGCTGCTTTGCTGTTCCGGACGGAAACCTGTCAGTTTACTTCAAAAAGGATGTCTTTCCCGTTTTTGGGTATAGACATACGTATGCATCATATCACAAAACATTTTTAAAATCACTATGTTTTCAAAAAAAGAGAGCTGACCGGCAGCTCTCTTTCAGAATTCTGTATTCTCGTTGGAAGTAAGATTCAGTTCACGGTGGAATAGCCGTATCCGTTGCAGATGGCGTCAATCTTCTGCCGGTTGCGGCACATGGCACAGTTATCAGGCGTATAGGTCCTGTATTCCGGAAGGTCCGCAGAGGTGAACAGGGCGTTGATGGGCTGGCCCGCCATTTTGGAAACAGCCGAAAAGATTGCCGTAATGCCGGTTATGGTCCCGCCGTAATAATAGATACTGTTGCTGGCTCTGGCAACTGTACGGCCGGTGGTCGCTGACGCCAGGAGCAGCAGACAGTGCTTGCCCCGGATCATCATCTGATTGTTCTCACGGAAAATCATCTGTCCGCTGACATCGAATTCGGGACGGACGATATAAATGGTCTTATGCTGGTTCATGGACATAATACCGGCCCTGGTCAGCCTGTCTGCCAGGAAAGCGCCGATGACTTCCATGCCGTCCATACAGACGATCGTATCCACGATCGTGCTGCTCGCGTATGTCTCGCTGATCGCCTTGGCGACCTCGACTGCCTCGCTCTGCCGGGTCTTCATGGTCGAAAGATCGATATAATTGTTAATATGGGAGTTGGGCGTCACAAAGTGACCCGGAATCACTTTCAGCATTATGTGGGGATATCTTCTGGAAGGTATCTTCAGCATCGGTTTCATGAGCAGTCCTCCTAACTCGGGCAGGCAGCCGGCGGCAGCCGGTTTCCGGCCCTTTTTATTTATTATACCCCAGAACCGGTCTGAGGTGTCAAAAGATTTAAACAGTTTCGGCCATGGCGTCCAGCACTTTATAGAGAAGCCTGTAAAGCAGTTCGGCGTCCCCGGGATCCAGGCTGACACAGCTGCTCATGGCCTCCGGCACCCGCAGGGCCTCTTCCCGGAGCCGTCTGCCTTTGTCCGTGATCCTGACGATCAGGTTCCGTTCGTCCTCCCGGGAGCGGCTCCTGATCACATAGCCCTTGGATTCCAGCTTTTTCAGGACAGGGGTCAGAGTCCCCGAATCCAGATAGAGACATTCGCCCAGATGCTTGACATTCATCTCGCCCCGGTCCCACATGACCATCATGGCCAGATACTGGGTATAGGTCAGGTCCAGCTCGTCCAGAAAAGGCTTATACCTGCGGATGATTTCCTTGGAGCAGGCATAGAGTGGAAAACAGAGCTGGTTCTCCAGTTTCAGGCAATCGTATTTATCCTCCATGGTCTTCTTCCTTTCAGCGGCCGTCAGTATTCCCTCTCTCATTTTTAATATACAATTAAATTTACCACAATTAAATCGTTTTTTCAATCCAATTCCCTGCCGGCGGAAAACAGGCAGGACGCGGAACGTCAAATCCGTTTCCAGGGGGACAGACAAAATGTGCTATACTTTTCTCAGCTGAAAGGATTATCGCACCATGAGACAGATCCAGTTTTCCGAAGGCAGTATTTTCCGGAATATCCTGCGGTCCGCCCTGCCTATGCTGGCCGCCCAGATCATCAACCTGCTCTACAATATTGTCGACCGTATCTATATAGGACGAATCCCCGGGGAAGGGACCGTTGCCCTGGGTGCGGCAGGTCTGTGCTTTTCCGTTATTATCTTCATTTCCGCCTTTACCAATATGTACGGATCGGGCGGAGCTCCCCTGTGCTCGATCGAGCGGGGCCGGGGCCGCCGGGCCAAAGCGGAAGAGGTCATGAATGTGTCCTGTTTTCTTCTGGTAAGTACAGGCCTTTTCATCACAGCGGCGGGGGAACTGGCGGCGGAACCCGTGCTGCGTCTGCTGGGCGCCTCGGATACCAATCTGGTCTTCGCCCTTCCCTACCTGCGGATCTACCTGCTGGGGACCATTTTTTCCATGCTGGCCACGGGACTCAATCCCTATATCAACGCCCAGGGTTTTGCCGGGGCAGGCATGTTCACGGTCGTCATCGGGGCTGTATGCAATCTGCTCCTGGATCCGGTCTTTATTTTTGTGCTGGGCATGGGCGTCCGGGGAGCGGCCCTGGCGACCGTCCTCTCCCAGGGCCTGTCGGCAGCCTTCGTCCTGCGTTTCCTGTGCGGACGGCAGGCAGAGCTGCGCCTGCGTCTGATAACGCCCGCGGACTTCCTGCGGCATCTGGATACCGCGGCGGACATTGTCAGCCTGGGGCTGTCCTCTTTTGTCATGTCGGCCACCAATTTTCTGGTCAGCGCCGCCTGCAACAACATGCTGTCCGGCTATGGAGGCGATCTGTATGTCTCCATCATGACAGTCGTCTCTTCGGTCCGCCAGATGCTGGATACCCCGGTCCTGGCCATCGGCGACGGGACATCACCGGTCCTGAGCTTTAATTACGGGGCCCGCAGGCCAGACAACGTGCGCCGGTCGATCCTGATCATGACCATTCTGGGCGTCTCCTATACCCTGGTCTCCTGGCTGCTGCTGCTCTGGCAGCCGGGCTTATTCATCGGTATTTTCACGCCTGACAAAGAGATGATCCGGGATGCGGTCCCTGCCCTGCATCTGTATTTCTTTGCCTTCCCTTTTCAGGCCCTGCAGATCAGCGGCCAGACCACCTTCAAGGCCCTGAACAAAAAAAAGCGGGCCATCTTTTTCTCCATCTTCCGCAAGGTCATCATCGTTGTGCCCCTGACCGTCCTCCTGCCCGGCGTGTTCGGCATGGGCTTGAACGGTGTTTTTATGGCAGAGCCCATTTCCAATTTTGTCGGAGGCATGGCCTCCTTCACCACCATGCTGCTGACCATCCTGCCCGAACTGAAGAGGATGGAACAGGATCCTCTTTAAGCTCCGGGCGGAGATGATTTATGAATAAAGACCGGCATCGGCCGGATATGTTGCAATAACAGACAGACAGGCCCGCCTCCGCCCGGGAGGCGCGGTCCTTTAGCAAAGGAGAACGCTATGTTCCATATCATTGTGAATCCAGGCAGCTGCTCGGGCCGCGGCCTGGAAAACTGGCATAAGATCGAACCCCGCTTTCAGGAAAACGGGGAGGCCTATAAAGTCTACTGTTCTTCCATAGACAAAACGATCCGCGAACTGGCTGCGGAGATCACCACCAATAAGGTGGATGCCGCCAATAAGGCGGATGCCTCCGGGACGGAAGATGTGATCAAACTGGTGGTCCTGGGCGGAGACGGCTCTGTGAATGAAGCCGTCAACGGAATCCGGGATTTCCAGAAGACCCGGCTGGGCTTTATCCCGGTCGGTTCCGGCAATGACCTGTCCCTGAGCCTGGGCCTGCCCGACGACCGGGACCGTATCATTGACAGGATCCTGAAAGGCGAAGTCGTGCGCAGTGTGGATGTAGGGGAGCTGATCACCCATAACCGGTCCTGCGAACTGGATCCGGTCAGTCACGAACCCATCCCCGGGCTGCAGGAGCCCCACAAATCCGGAGAACACTGGCTTTTCAATATCAGCTCCGGCATCGGCTTTGACGCCGCCATCTGTCAGCAGGCTGTCATCTCCCCCTTTAAAAAGATCCTGAACCGCCTATCCCTGGGCAAGCTGATCTATATCTCGGTGGCCATCCGCCTGATCATGACCAGTCCCATGGTCCCCATGCGGATCACCCTCCGGGGCGATGACGGCAGCAGCCGGATCTGCAGCCGCAGGGGCCTGCTGGCTGTCTGCATGAACCAGACCTATGAGGGCGGCGGTTTTATGTTCTGCCCGGGATCCTCCGATCAGGACCGGCAGGTGGACATGTGTATGGCCGGCGATATCAACCGGCTCAACTTCTTCCATATCTTCCCGAAGGTCTATAAGGGAGGCCATGTCGGTATGAAAGGGATCCGGACAGCCCGCTGCCGCAGCATGACCATTGAGACCGGACAACCGCTCTGGGTCCATACGGACGGAGAAGTTAATTTCAAATCCAGCAGGATCACCCTGGGCGTATATCCGGAAAAGCTGCAGCTGATGCTGTGACCGCTTTTCTGAGCGGTCGTTCCGACGCACGGTAAATGAGGGAGGATATTTTGAAAAAACAGATACTGCGCTGTATGGCGCTTTTGCTGCTGGTCCTCACAGTGGGGAACCTGCTGCCGCAGACGCCGGGCGGAACATTCAGCACGCGGGCGGCCCGAAGCCTGGGCGGTCCCGTGGAAGTACAGGCTGTCACGGCTTCCGGCGGCAAGTGGAAGAAAAAGGGCGGCAAAATCTATTACTATGATAAAAAAGGCAAAAAACTGACAGGCTGGTGGTGGATCGACGGCAAATGCTACTGCTTTGACAAAACCGGGGCCGCCTATACCGGCTGGCACAAGTTCAGCGACGGCTGGCACTGGATGGGCAGGGACGGCTGGACCCGCAAGGGCTGGCAGACCATCGGCGGCAAAAAGTACTGGTTCGACCGTAAGGGCATCCGGCAGACCGGCTGGAGAACCATTGACGGGCACGCTTATCATTTTGATAAAAACGGCGTCCTGTCCGTCAGCCGCTGGGTCGGCAAAAGCGGCAGTACGGTCTTTGTAAACGGCTCCGGCAGGATCGTTCCCGAATCCAAAATGACCACGGCCCAATATCTGACCGCCTCCAAAGTCGGGAAAAAGACCCGCCAGATCATTCTGGTCAAAGACCACAGCCTGACCGTCTGGAACAAGTCCGGCGGGACCTGGAAACAGGGCTCTGTCAAATCCTACTGCGGCTATGGCCGCAACGGCCTGAAAGCAGCCTCCAAACGGTATGCCGGCGACAAGACGACCCCCATCGGTGCCTGGCCCCTGACCCTGGCTTTCGGCAGGGGAAGCAATCCCGGCGCCAAAATGAAATACCGGCGGATCACAAAAAATTCCTACTGGGCCTGTACCCGAAGCCAGTATAATACCTGGGTCGAGAGCAAAAGCTACGTCCCCGGCGAGCACCTGATCGACTATTACCAGTATAAATATGCCATGGTCATCGGCTTCAACATGAACCCCACCGTTTACGGGAAAGGTTCCGGTATCTTCCTGCACTGCAAAAGCACCGACCGCTGGTGGACCGCCGGCTGTGTCAGCGTTCCTGACGGCGTCATGCTGGACCTGATGAAAACGACCGGATCCGGGGCCTACATCGTGATCGTTCCCGATCTGAAGAGCCTGAAGAAATACTGAAGCGGCGGATGCAGATCTGCTGAAAATCCAACAAGAAGGACATTCAAAAAAGAACAGGCAGAGAGAGCTGTATCACTCCTCTCCGCCTGTTCTTTTTATTTCATCTGTCAGAATATGGTGCCGGAATCTGTCTGTCAGATCGTATAATACCAGACATTGTCCTTGTCTTTGGGTTCTTCTGTAGGAACCAGTTCCACAGTCTCTCCATGCCGCTTGACGATCAGCTCCTGGGTCTTGATACCGACCCGGGTCTCAGGCGCGACTGAACTGGTGATAAATACATTGGCGCCGATCACAGAGCCGCGGCCGATGACCGTATCCCCGCCCAGTACGGAGGCGCCGGCATAAATCGTGACATAATCCTCAATGGTAGGATGACGCTTATTGCCCCGCAGTCTCTGGCCGCCTCTGGTAGAAAGGGCGCCGATGGTAACGCCCTGGTAGACCTTGACATGTTCTCCGATGATCGAAGTCTCACCTACAACAATGCCGGTACCATGGTCCATGCAGAAATATCTGCCGATGGTAGCGCCGGGGTTGATATCAATGCCGGTCCGGCTGTGGGCGTACTCCGTCATCATACGGGGGATCAGAGGCACCTTCATCAGATACAGCTCATGGGCCAGGCGGTTGATCGTGGATGCCAGCAGGCCCGGATAGCAGAGGACGATCTCCTCCTTGAAAAAAGCCGCCGGGTCACCGTCAAAAGTGGCCTGGATATCGGTATCCACCAGTTCCCGGACTTTGGGAATGCGGCGGAAAAACTCGATCACGATCCGGGCCGCCTCATCCTGCAGGGCGTCATATTCCATGTCCCTGTATGTATTGCGGTAGACCAGGGCAATGGCGATCTGTTTGCGCAGATTGTAGGCAACGTCTTCAATCAGGACCGCGATCCGGCTGTCATAGTGATAGCTGCGGTAAGTCTTTTCACGGTAGTAGCCGGGAAACAGGATATTGAGGAGCTTGCGGGTGATATCAATGATGACATCATTGTCCGGCTGATCAAATACATTGATCTTGTCTATATCCCGTCCTTTCTGATAGTCCGCCAGGATATCCTCAGTGACAGTTCTGAGTTCATTTCGGATAAATTCTTCATTCATAACAAGGTCCTCCCTCTGTTTACCGGCGGCCGGCGCTGTCAGTCATTCCCCCTGCGCTTCAGCTCCCGGCTGATTTCGGTGATCTTATCCTCTGTAAGGATATAACGGCGGATAAATATAATCAAGGCTGCCGCCAGCCCGATCATAGGCAGAATGGTCATGGTCATGCGGAGGCCCGCCGCGCTGCCGGCCGAGATCGTGGCCGTGCTTTCCTCCACATTGTCGCTGCTGATCTGAAAGACCGTCAGGCAGACAGTTGCCAGCATGGCCGCAATACCGGAAGCCAGCTTGACCACAAATGTCTGCATGGAGAAAATCACGCTCTCATCTCTTCTTCCGTTCTTCAGCTGGCCGTAATCAACGGTATTGGCCAGGAAAATGGTGGTCAGGACGGTCAGGATCCCATTGGCGGAAAAAACGAAAAAGGCCGGGATGAACAGGACGAACACATTGCCCATGCCGGTAAAGGTGGCGATGGCCAGCAGGATCAGGTAGCCGCAGATCGAGGCGCACAGGGCCAGGCGGAACATGCGGATGGTATCCATAAAGCGGCGCAGCAGGGGAAAAAGGATCATCATGGACAGGATCTGCATGCCCCCGCCGAACATATTAAAAAGGGTATAATTGCTGTACCAGTTTGCCCCGCCGAAATCATACTTGAAGAAATAAATGATCAGGTTGCTGGTGATGTAGAAGGCGCTGTTGACCAGGACAATGGCGATGACCACGGTCATGGCCTGGTCATTCTCGATCAGGGCCCGGAACATGGCGCCCACCGAAGCGGTCTCCATCTCGACTGTGGATTTTTCCCTGATGTTGACACAGGTGATGGTAATAAAAAGGATAAAGAGGACGGCTACGCCGATCGACAGGTATTTAAAGCCGTTGCGCTCGATCATTTCCTGGGTCACTCCGGAAGCGGACAGTCCGATGGCGCCCAGGGCCGGGACCACCATCATGGTAAAGATCTGGATCAGGGCGCTGCCGACGCCCGCGCAGGATCTTCCCAGAGCCGAAACATTTTCCCTTTCCGGGCCGGCTTCTGTAAAGGCCGGGACCATAGACCAGTAGGGAATATCCATCATGGTATAGGTCACGCCCCAAAGGATATACATGACCGCGGCCCATGCGACCAGGCCGCCGGCTGTGACCGAAGCCGGCACCGCGAACATCAGAATCAGAAAGACGGAATTGAGCAGGGTGCCGATCATCAGCCAGGGGCGGAATTTGCCCCAGCGGGTCCTGGTTTTTGCCACAATGATGCCCATGACCGGGTCATTGAAGGCGTCAAACACCCTGGCGCACAGGAGAATAACGCCCATATAAATGGCCGGCACATGCAGCAGGTCCTGGTAGTAATACAAAATATAGGTGGCGGACAGGGCATAGACCATGTCCTTGCCCACAGCGCCCAGTCCATAGGATGCTTTTTCTTTGAATGTCAGCTTCATGATGTCCCCTTCCCGAAAATGTCCTTTATGGACACCGTATGACAAATATCATACCACACTTTTCACTTTTCCAGCAGCCCCGCTTATTTTTGCAGACCGTGGCATTTTTTATATTTTTTCCCGCTGCCGCAGGGGCAGGGATCGTTGGGACGGATCTTTTTGTCCCTGCGGATATAGGTGTCTTTCCCGTCAGAGATATAGGCAGGCTGTTTTTTCTGCTTTACCGCCCGCTGATAAGACCGTTCCATGGTATCCTTCATCTGCTCCTCTGTGACGGGCCTTTCCATCAGGGGAATCAGGGCCCTTGCTTTCTGGCCAAAGATCTCATCCGGATCTCCGTTCTCCAGCGCCTCGATAAAGAGGGCGATGCCGGTCCAGGTATGGTGGTAGTTGTTCCGGACATAAGCAAACTCGTCCTTATGGTCCGGATAATATCTGCATACATAGGCCTCATAGGATAAGATCTGTATCAGCTGTTCCTTTTCCGTCTGATCGCTCCGGTATCTGCGGGCCTGGGCTGCCGACAGATAACTTTCCATGAAGGCCGTTATGTTTTTGTCTTCATGATAGAGGTAGGATTCCAGAGCTGTATAGGCTGAAAGCAGGACATCTTTCCCCTCCCGGGTCTGCAGATATTCGCGGCTGTCAATATAAGAGACAAAATCCAGGAAATCCATCCGGAACCAGATCCTGTCCAGCAGGCGGCTGAGCAGGACGATGGTAGAGGCCAGGAATTTCTGCCTGGCTTCAGTCATTTCGATCTTTTCCAGAAATCCTTTAAAGGACTCGAAATCCTCCCGGAACAGACCGTTATCCAGGACCGCGTCCAGATCCAGCAGATGCTGATAGCTGCCCGCCAGCATTTCCACCGAAGGGATATGGCCGGACTTCTCATAAGCCAGCACATCCGCCGCGAACATCTCCCGGGCCTGCTCCCGCCGGCCCAGTTTTTCCAGACAGTCTCCATAAGTGGAAAAATAATAGGGATAGTAGGTGTCCGGAGGATAGATGGCCTCCAGTTCCCGGACCGCCTGCTGATAGCTGCCGAACGCATGACTGATCAGGCCCATATACAGATGGGGTTCGTCTTCCTCCGGCAGTTCCCGCAGCAGATCCCGGCACAGTTCCTCCGCTTCCTGCAGATGGCCGCCGGAAAAAAGGCTGCGCATCCGCAGCAGGCGGAGCTCATCCTGGTAAGGGACTTTTACCAGCACCCCGGATGCCAGTTCCGCCGCCCTGTCAAACTCTCCGTTCCATTCCGCGTAGAATGCCTGCCGGGCCTCATCCTGGACCGGCAGCGGCATCAGGCCTACGATCTCTTCTATATTTAATGCCACATTGGGATCATTTGTTGTCGCGGTGGATGACATGGTCTTCTTCCTCCCTTTGTCATATATCTATACTTCCGCTTTCGCTGCCGGGTATCTGTCCGGGCAGCGGATATTTTCATTCCGTTTCCACAAATAAAGGGGCCAGAATCCCGGTAAACGCTTCTGCCAGAGAGGGTACCGTTTCCAGATAGTAAGCTGCCCTGGCCGGATCCGGGATCAGGGGCGCTTCCGCCTGCGACCGCTGCAGGATTGCAATGGCTTCCTTCTCTTTTCCCAGAACAGCTGCCGCTGCCAGAAATTCTTTCCATCCGTTCTTTTCCAGCATAGCCCTGCCGATCCAGCCCCGGTCCAACCGGTCACGGAACAGATTGAGGGTCTGGACCAGGCCGGTCCCTTTTTCCGTAAAGCCGGGTTCCTCTTTCTTTTCTCCGGTCATGCCGTCTGTCTTTCCATAACCCATATAGCCTTTTCTGCCCATCTCAAACAGGCATTCCCGGCGGATCCTTTCCTCCAGATCCCGGCAGCTGCCGGTCTGCTGCTCCACCTGTTCCTGCAGGGTATCCGTTTCCAGTGTTTTGCCGCCGGCGGCAATCAGGGCGTCCAGCAGCAGTTTGGCCGCATTGGTATGGTAAGGTTCGTTCCTGCCGGGCAGAATGATGCCGTCTGCCTTTCTGCCGTTGCCCCGCAGGCCGGCCGCGTCTCCGCGGCAAAGCCAGTAGAGCAGATATGCCCTGACAAAATCTGTGATCCCGGCCGCGGGTTCCATGGCAAAGATATGTTCGGGCGTCAGGTCTGTCTGCCGCATGGTCTCCGCCAGATCTCCGGCCCTTTTTTCCAGGACAGGATCTTCCCGTTTCCGGACTGTATCATAGGTCTCAAAGGGCTCCTCTGTCAGGACCGGCAGATTCTTCGCGTTTTTCTGCGCCCTGAAAGCAATAAAAAAGACAGCCGGAAAGGCCGCCAGCAAAAGGACCACTGCAACAAGCCAGTTCATCACAATTCTTCCTTTCTTATGCTGTTTTCTGTTATCTTTCCTTCCTTGCTAAAATATGTTAGATTGTAGCAATACAGAACCGTCCCGGCGGATACCCTGTCATTCTGCGTAAAGGAGCATACTCATATGGGACAGAAAGCAATTTTTTTTGATATTGACGGCACCCTCTGGGATTTCCGGAACCGGATCCCGGACAGCACCCGCCTGGCCATCAGTCAGCTCAGGCAGAAAGGTCATCTGTGCTTTATCAACAGCGGAAGGACCCGCGGCTTTATCTCCCATCCGCACCTGCTGTCCCTGGGTTTCGACGGCATCGTCTCCGGCTGCGGGACCATGATCGAATACAGGGACCGGGTCATCTTCCGCCGGCTGATCGAGCCGGCCCTGGCCGTCAGGACGGTCGATATCATCCGGAAACATCATGTCCGGCCTATTCTGGAAGGCCCCCGCTATCTGTATATGGATATGGAGGATTTCGGCAATGATCCCTACGGCCGCAAGCTGATCCGGGAGATCGGAGACGCCCTGAAACCCCTGACCGCCCTGCGGGGCCGCTGGGAGATCTGTAAGCTGGCCTGCGACGGGACCGGAGGCGATCTGCCCGCCTGCTGCAGGGAGCTGGAACAGGATTTCAGTATGATCTTCCATAATGACGCGATCGTGGAGATGGTCCCCGCCGGATTCAGCAAAGGGACCGGCATCCTGGAAGTCTGCGCACTGCTCGGCGTCGATCCCGCCGACACCTACGCTTTCGGCGACGGCCAGAATGATATGGAAATGATCCGGACCGCCGGCCATGGCGTCGCCATGGGCGATGGGACAGACGGGCTCAAAAAGGCAGCGGACTATATTACGGCTCCCCTGTTCGAGGACGGCGTATACAAAGCCTGCGCCCATTTCGGCCTGCTCTGATCCCCGGTCCCTGCTGTCAGTCCCAGACGATATGGTAATAGCTCAGATTGCCGTTCAGACAATAGCTGAGCATGATCGGTGTCAGAGCTGCCGTTTCCTTTTCAGAAGCGGCAATATAAATGGTCCGGGTCTGCCCGGGACTGATCGAAGTATCATTCACCAGTCCGGATCCATCCTCCGCAGTCCCGTAAGCGTCACACACGGTACTGGTATAGTCATCATAATAAAAGCGGGCGACCAGATCGGAAAAACGGATTCTGGAGCTTGTACGGTTGGTCACGGACAGCTCTGCGTAATAAAACTTCTGTCCGGCAAAAGGCCTGACCGTATAGCCCGCCTCCTCTTCTTTGATCTCATTTCCATCGAAGGCACTGACCAGCTTGATGGATACATCCCCGCCGACACTGACCGTCTTGCCGGAAGAATATTCATCCGCCATGGTCCGCAGCCTGCCGGTATTGTAATCATAGCTGTAGATGCCGTTTTCATTGCCCACAAAGATCTCATATTCCGCTTCCGGCAGCAGATCCGTACTGATCTCGCAGCGCAGAATATTGGTGCCGTACGTCAGAACGGCAGGCGTTGTCAGGCTGGTATGGTCTCCCCCCTCTTTGGTATACAGGGTACATGGACTGACTTCTCCGGTCTCCCGGTTGGTAGCTCCCACATATAAGACTTCTGCGGGATCTGTTCCGTCCTTTCCGGTCCATTCCGCCACAATATAAACATCAAAGTAGACCTGGCTGCTGTCTCCCATGGAATAGCTGCCATCCTCACCGGCCGAAGGGAAAACGTCTCTGGTCGTCATGATCTGCTCAACCGTCATGGTCAGGTCATCGCTGATCGTAAACGTTTTATCGATCCGGCCATCCAGATGTTCCGCATCTTTCACGTCCAGTACCCGGGCCGTGTCTTCTTTTATTTCTTCACGGCCGCTGTCTTTGGATGTTTCCTGCTCATCGGCCGTTTCCTGCGTATTCTGCCCGTCATCGTTTCCGCCTCCGGTCCCGCCGCAGGCAGCCAGCAGCAATACCAGAACCAGCAGAGCTGCCGTCAGACCGGTTACGATACGAAGTCGCTTCATTTTTATCTCCTGTCCTGCCGGACCTCCTGTTACCTGATAAAATGTCCGGCATCCATATATGCATTTTAGCAGATTCTGCCGGAGATGGATACCCGCTGTAAGGGCACGCACCCATCCCGGAGTTTATCGTCGTCATTTGAAGGTAACTCATCCAGCTGTAATTCATTATGAGAGTTGTCAAAAGACAAGTCAATATAGTCAAAAAAGAAGAAGAATATTGAAATCCGTCCTGTGCATCAAAAGGCGCCGTGAAAAGCCGGCAGTGCAGACAAAGATTTCCGGGCATAAAAAACCCCGCAGGCCGTATGGCTGCAGGGTTTTTGTACTTCATTATGTTGTGATCAACGTTTGGAGAACTGGGGTGCACGTCTCGCTCCTTTGAGACCGTACTTCTTTCTCTCTTTCATACGAGGGTCACGGGTCAGATAGCCGAGCTTCTTCAGGATGGGCCTGTACTCGATGTCCGCTTCGCAAAGCGCTCTGGCAATACCGTGGCGGATCGCGCCTGCCTGACCGGTATAACCGCCGCCCTTGACCGTGATCGTGAAATCATACTGATCAGAGGTCTGGGTAGCTACCAGGGGCTGTCTCATGATAACCTTCAGGGTCTCAAGTCCGAAGTAATCATCAACAGTTCTGCCGTTAATTGTAATATCGCCCTTGCCGGGGGTCATGAAAACACGCGCAACAGAGGATTTTCTTCTGCCTGTGCCGTAATAGGTTGCTGCCTTAGCCATTTTATATCTCCTTTCGATCTACCAATCCGACTTTAATCAGAAATTCAGTTCTTCGGGCTTCTGTGCCTGATGCTTGTGAGCAGGTCCTTCATAAACATGAAGCTTGGTGTACATCGCGTCACCGAGTCTGCCCTTGGGAAGCATGCCGCGAACAGCCTTCTCGACAACCTTGACGGGCTTTGTTCTCATCATCTCACGAAGGGTGGTATACTTGGCGCTTCCGACATACTCGGAATGTCTGAAGTAAATCTTCTGATCCATCTTCTTGCCGCTGACTTTGATCTTCTCCGCGTTTACGATGATCACATAGTCGCCTGTATCCAGGAAAGGTGTATAATAAGGCTTATTCTTGCCGCGAAGCACTTTCGCTGCTTCAGAAGCAAGACGGCCAAGTGTCTTATCTGTAGCGTCAACTACATACCATTTCTTCTCAATCTTGTCTGTGCTGGGAATGTAGGTATTCATTGTATATCCTCCATCTAAACTGTGGTAACTGTCTGTATCGGTCGTGCGATTCGCAGTCGGCCTTCGGGTTTCCAAAACCGGGGAGTTTGAGCATGCAAAAAACATGCGGCCCTCAGCCGTCGCACCTGATAATTATAAAATAATCATTTTGGAGTGTCAACAAAAATTTCAGGGACTTTTCCCCCGTTCTGCGGGGTTTTCTTCAGATCCGCCGGCGGATCTGCGGGGACGCTGCCGGACCGGGCCCGGCTGCTTTCTTCGGGAAAGATCCTGTAGCTGACCAGGGTCAGTCCTCTGGCAGGCGCTGTCGGTCCGGCCGCGCGCCGGTCACAGGCGGCCAGGATGGACGGCATATCTTCCGGCCGGATCGCCCCTCTGCCGGCTTCCATCAGGGTACCGGCTATGATCCGGACCATGTTGTAGAGAAAACCGGTACCGCTGACCCGGATGGAAATGATCCTGGGCATCAGGAGGCTCCGCCGGTTTTTTTCCGCTGCCGCCCGGTCTTCTCCCCTGCTGCCGTAAAAGCAGCCGCGGATCCCGGCCGGATCCTTCAGCAGCTCTTCTGTCACTGATATCCCCGTTATGGTCCGTACCGTTGTCAGGGCCTGGGAATAAACGCTGCAGAAGCTTTTGAAGTCATGGGTACCTGTCAGACAGTCGGCTGCCCTCCGCATCCGTTCTGTATCAAAGGGAGTATAGGAGTAACAGCAGTTACGGCCATAGACCGGAGAAGGAAAAGGAGCGTTGTAGATCCTGTACTCATAGGTCTTAATGGTCATGCAGTGCCTGGGATGGAAGTCCGGATCCACTTCAAAGGATTCCTGGATCTTGACGTCCTCCGGCAGCCTGGTATTCAGAGCCGCCGCGAATTTGTCTCCCGGTATCCGGCTGTCCGTATCAAAGACTGCCAGGTTACAGAGGGCGTGAACGCCGGCGTCGGTCCTGCTGGCTCCGATCACTTCAATGCGTTCCCCGGTCAGGCTGCCCAGTGCCTGGTTCAGGACGCCTTCCACCGTACGGACGCCGCTCTTCTGGGCCTGAAATCCCGCGAAATCTGTGCCGTCATAGGCTGTTACCAATAATACTCGTTTCATTTCTGTCTGTTCCTCGATATCCTGCTCCCGGATTGTAAAAGGGCCGGCAGGATCATGCTGCCGGCCTCCGGGATTTGTTCCTGTATTTTGTTTTGGGGAATCATTCGGGGTAATTTTTATATCACCGGGTTCATATATCACCGGGTTCAGATCACCGGGAACCAGTGTCCGGCGGCTCTGATCCCGATGGTGGCCGCGAAGAACAGCAGCAGGATCAGCTGGGCGATCCTGTCCCGTTTCCGGTAGACCAGCGGCTTCATTTTCGTCCTGCCCTCTCCGCCCCGGTAGCAGCGGGCCTCCATGGCCATGGCCAGGTCGTTGGCCCTGCGGAAAGCGGACACGAACAGGGGGACCAGTATGGGAATCAGGCTCCTGACCTTTTTGATCAGGTTCCTGCTTTCAAAATCGGCACCCCGGGCCATCTGGGCCTTCATGATCTTATCTGTCTCCTCCATCAGAATGGGGATGAAGCGCAGGGCGATCGACATCATCATGGCAATCTCATGGACCGGCACATGGAACCGGCGCAGGGGATTCATCAAAGCTTCCATGGCGTCTGTCAGCTGGGTCGGCGTTGTTGTCAGGGTCATCAGAGAAGATCCGATGATCAGGAAAATCAGACGGATGGCCATACGGGCCGCAAAGTAAACGCCTTCTCTGGTGATCTTAAAGATCCCGAATTTCACAAGCACCTCGCCCGGCGTCAGGAACAGGTTAAAGGCCATGGTAATGAACAGGATAAAAAGAATGGCCCGCATGCCCCGGATGATATAGCTGAAAGGGACATTGGACAGCCTGATCATGGTAATCAGGAAAACAGCCGCGATCAGATATCCTGTAAAACTGTTGGCAATGAACAGCGATATAATAAAGACCAGGGTTCCTGTCAGCTTGATCCTGGGATCCAGCCGGTGCAGAAGAGAGTCCGTCTGATAATATTGTCCTAACGTAATATCTTTAAACATGCAGTTCTCCCCGATGTTTGAGAATCTCCGCGGCGGCTTCTTCCACCGTCAGCAGATCGGCGCGCACCTGCAGTCCTCTGGCCTGCAGATATTCCATAATATACGTGATCTGGGGGGCAGAAAGGCCCATTTCCTCCAGTTCCGCGCTGTGTTTGAAGATCTCCAGCGGCACATCATTATATACCAGTTTTCCCCGCCGCATGACCATGATCCGGTCCGCGTAACGGGCCACGTCATCCATGCTGTGCGAGACCAGCAGGATGGTCATATGCAGCTGTCTCTTCATATCTGTGATCAGGCCCAGAATTTCATCCCGGCCTCTGGGATCCAGTCCCGCAGTCGGCTCATCCAGGATCAGGATCTCCGGCCGCATGGCCAGAACGCCGGCAATCGCCGCCCTTCTCTTCTGTCCGCCGGACAGATCGAACGGAGACTGTTCAAAAAACCGCTCCTCCATGCCTACATGACGCAGGGCTTCTACCGCTCTTTTCCGGCACTCCTCCTCCGTCAGGCCCAGATTCCGGGGACCGAACATGACATCCGCCAGGACCGTCTCCTCAAACAGCTGGTGTTCCGGATACTGAAATACCAGACCTACTTTGGACCTGAGCTTCTTTTTATCAAAGCCTTCCCCGTGGATATCTTCGCCATTGTAATATATATGACCGGAAGAAGGCTTCAGCAGGCCGTTGAGCATCTGTACCAGGGTCGACTTGCCGGACCCGGTATGTCCGATCAGACCGATAAAGCGGTCATCGGGAATCTCGGCGCTGACCCCCTCCAGGGCCGTTACCTGCATGGCTGTCCCGGTTTCATATGTATATGTAACATTCTCTAATTTCAGTCCCATATCAATGTCCGCTGCCGGCTGCTCCCAGCAGGGCTTCTGCCAGCTCCTCCTTTGTCAGGATATCCGGCCTGATTCCCAGGCCTTTCTTTCTCAGTTCATGGGCCAGCAGGGTGACCTGAGGAACATCCAGCTTGAGCGACTGCAGTTCCTCGACTCTGCCAAAGACCTCATGAGGGCTGCCCGACATGACTACTTTCCCCTGATCCATTACAAAGATCCTGTCCGCGTAGATGGCTTCCTCCATATAATGGGTAATCAGGATCACCGTGATCCCTTCCACATGGTTGAGACCTCTGGCCGCCCGGATGACTTCCTTCCTGCCGCTGGGATCCAGCATGGCAGTAGGTTCGTCCATGATAATACATTTGGGGTGCATGGCAATCACTCCGGCAATGCAGACCCGCTGTTTCTGGCCGCCGGAGAGGCGGTTGGGAGATTTCTTACGGAACTCGTACATATTCAGAGACTTCAGGCTCTCTTCCACTCTTTCCCAGATTTCCGCGGGTTCCACGCCCATGTTTTCCGGTCCGAAGCCGACGTCTTCTTCCACCACCTGCGCAATGATCTGGTTGTCAGGATTCTGGAAGACCATACCCGCCCGCTGGCGGATATCCCAGATTTTGCTTTCATCCGCTGTGTTCATACCGTCGACCCACACCTCGCCCTCTGTAGGATTAAGCAGGGCATTCAGATGCTTGGCCAGTGTGGATTTACCGCATCCGTTATGACCCAGGATCACGATAAATTCCCCGGGCTTTACTGTCATATCCACCCCGTCTACAGCCCGTACGGTCTCCTGTACATTTCCTTCTTCATCCCGACGCAGATAGTCATGGATCAGTTTCTTGATCTTAATCATTCGATGTCTCCCGTATTGCCTGATCAGTCCGCAGGCGTCCCGCGTTTACTCTGTACAATATACCTACTTTCCTCTGAAATGTCCACCTGCTTCAGATGAAAACAGGAACAATTAAAAACTCCTCCGGGCGGACCGGAGGAGTTTTTCGGCATAAAGCCTTATTGTACATTCTGAAGATTGAATTATACCAGCTCAAGAAGGACTTCCAGAGCACCGTCACCGCGTCTCTGTCCGATCTTGACAATCCTGGTGTAACCACCGTTCCTGTTGGCATACTTGGGGCCATATTCTGTGAAGAGCTTGTCGACCAGATCTACCTTCCTGGTATTCTTTTTGCGGCCTTTGCCTTCAGCAGGGACCTCAACGACAGGATACAGGAACTTCATCAGCTGTCTTCTGGCATGCAGGCGGCTGGGCTGATCTTTCTTGATCTCCTTAGCCACTTCATCGTAAACCGTAACTCTCTTGCCGTCGACAACTTCCTTGACTCTCTTGCCTTCCGCGTCCTTGCGGGCAACCTTGGCGTTTACAGTAACGACATCAAAGTTATCCTTTTCCTTCGCGGCCAGAGTGATCATAGGCTCTACGATCTTTCTGATTTCCTTGGCGCGGGCTTCTGTGGTAACGATCTTGCCGTGATACAGCAGAGCGGTTACCTGGTTGCGGAGCAGGGCCTTTCTGAGTTTGGTCTTTTTACCGAGTTTTCTGTACTGTGCCATTTTATTTCTCCTTCCATGTTTAATCAGCCGCGGCACACATCGGATTTATCCGCAGCCAACATTACACTGCCTGTCCCGTACACTTCGGATTTATCCGGACAGGAAGCACGTTTATTATGCGCTTTTGTTTCTCCGGCAGCTGCGCTGCCTGTCTTTTGAGGTCTGTCAGCCGGTCAGACTGTTTCCTCGCTGGAATTGAGCTTGAGACCAAGCTCTTTGAGCTTTTCAAGGACTTCGTCCAGAGACTTGCGGCCAAGGTTCCTGACCTTCATCATCTCATCGGGAGTCTTGCTGCAAAGCTCGGCAACGGTATTGATCCCTGCCCTCTTCAGGCAGTTATAAGAACGTACGGACAGTTCAAGCTCATCAATGCTCATGACGCTGGCCTTCTCCGGCTTGTCGTTCTGCGGGTTGACCATTACATCAACATTCCTGGCGCTTTCAGAAAGATCAATGAATACGCTCAGATGCTCGCTGAGAACTTTGGCCGCAAGGCTGACCGCCTCATCGGGCGCGATGGTACCATTGGTGGTAACATCCAGTGTAAGCTTGTCATAATCTGTCTGCTGTCCGACACGAGTATTCTCCACGGTTACGTTGACTCTCTCTACAGGCGTGTAGATGGAATCGATCGGGATGACACCAATCTTGGTGTCGGGTGTTTTGTTCTTGTCGGCGCTGATATAACCTCTGCCTTTTGTGATGGTCAGCTCAATGAACAGCTTGGTGTCCATGCCGCTCAGTGTGGCAATCACAAGGTCAGGATTCATGATCTGGATATCCTGATCAACATGAATATCGGAAGCGCGCACGACCCCTTCTCCCTGACATTCAATATAAGCAGTCTTGGGCTCGTTGGTCTCACTGGTATTACGGATTGCAAGGCTCTTGATATTCATGACGATTTCCGTCACATCTTCCTTAACACCGGGAATGGTACTGAATTCGTGCTGTACACCGTCGATCTTGATCTGGCTGACAGCGGTTCCGGGAAGTGAAGAAAGCATGATCCGTCTGAGCGAATTACCGAGTGTGATACCGTAGCCTCTTTCCAGGGGCTCTACCACAAATCTGCCGTATTTCTTGTCATCGGAGATCTCAGTTGCTTCGATACCGGGTCTTTCAAAATCAAACACGCGTTATACCCTCCTTTGGTATTGCTTATCTAATAAGGTTTCTGTTCTGACGCGGGCGTATACCGCGCCTGCCGTCAGAAGCAGCCACTATAAACTGACTGTAACCACAGGCGCATTGTGTCTGCATATACAAAATGCAGACACAATGAAGCCAAATCCCGGAGGGATCTTATATTACTTGGAATACAGCTCGACGATAAGCATTTCATCGACAGGAACATCAATCTGCTCTCTGCGAGGAAGTGCGCTGACGGTTCCCTTCAGGTTTTCCTTGTCAACATCGACCCATTCAGGTGTCAGTCTTCCGGCTGTGATCTCCTGGATATCCTTGAATCTCTGGATGGTCTTGGAACCTTCCTTAACTTCGACAACATCACCGGCCTTTACCTGATAGGAAGGGATATTGATGACTTTGCCGTTAACGGTAATGTGCTTATGACCAACGACCTGTCTGGCTTCGCGTCTTGTGCGGGCATATCCCATACGGAATACAACATTGTCCAGACGTCTCTCCAGCATGATCATCAGGTTTTCACCGGTCATGCCCTTCATCATATCTGCCTTGTCATAGTAATTCCTGAAAGGCTTCTCAAGTACGCCATAGATGAATTTGGCTTTCTGCTTCTCACGAAGCTGGGTGCCGTACTCACTCATCTTACGGCTTCTGCGGATCAGAGTCCTTTTGGACTTCTTGTCATATCCAAGGAATGTAGGGTCCAGGTCAAGAGACCGGCATCTTTTTAAAACGGGGGTCCTGTTTACTGCCATTTTTGGCTCCTTTCTTTCTGTCATCCGGCAGATCGGTCTGTCAGATGATATGTTGTTTACAACAGCGGCAGGCCGCTGCCTTCTTCCAAACTGTGTATCTGTTCTGTTAGCAGCCTATGCTGCCTGTCTGTCAAAAGCAATGATTCCGCCTTTGGATCAGACTCTTCTCCTCTTGGGAGGGCGGCAGCCGTTATGAGGAACGGGAGTCACGTCTGTGATGGAGATGATTTCAAGGCCGTTGGCGTTGAGCGCACGGATGGCAGCTTCTCTGCCTGAACCAGGTCCCTTTACGAATACATCTACAGCCTTCAGTCCGTGGATCAGAGCTGCCTTTGTAGCCGTTTCTGCAGCCATCTGCGCTGCATAGGGAGTAGATTTCCTTGAACCTTTGAATCCAAGACCGCCTGCACTTGCCCAGCTCAGAGCGTTGCCCTGTGTATCTGTCAGGGTAACAATGGTGTTATTAAAAGAAGACTGGATGTGCGCCTGTCCGCGTTCAACGTTTTTCTTGACACGTCTTGCAGCTTTTCTTCTTGCTGCGCTAGTCTGTTTTGCCATAATAAAACTAACCTACTTTCTTTCCCTTTACTTATTTCTTCTTGTTTGCGATGGTCTTCTTGGGACCCTTTCTTGTTCTTGCGTTGTTCTTGGTGTGCTGTCCGCGAACAGGGAGGCCTCTTCTGTGACGGATGCCTCTGTAGCAGCCGATCTCAGTCAGACGCTTGATGTTCATAGCGGTCTCACGGCGAAGGTCACCTTCGACCATATAGTCCTCAGCGATGACTTCACTGAGCTTCTGGACTTCTTCATTGGTCAGATCTCTGCAGCGGGTATCAGGGTTGACGCCTGCTTTGGCAATGATCTTGTTGGATGATGTGCGGCCAATGCCATAAATGCTTGTAAGGCCGATTTCGACACGTTTGTCTCTGGGTAAATCTACACCTGCAATACGAGCCATTGTGATTCTCCTTTGTAACTGTTTTTTTGAATTTGTTCTGATTGACTGGGGCGACCTGTGACCGCCCAACCGGCTGTATGTGGACGCCGGTCTTTCCACTGCGATACAATGTTCCTGCCTGCTGCCGCGCTCCGCGGCCCGTCATGAACACTGCCTGAAACTGCAGGGTATCAAAGAGCACATAATGACCCTTTGCTTAACCCTGTCTCTGTTTGTGCTTGGGATTCTCGCAGATAATCCTGATTTTACCTTTGCGCTTAATGACTTTACATTTCTCGCAGATCGGTTTAACAGAAGCTCTTACCTTCATCCTCTTTCTCCTTTCTTCCTGCCGGATAGAGGCCGGAAAGTGAACTGGCTGCCAGGCCTCTGTCAGGGCCTGTACAGATCTTTACGCACAATTAGTCGGGTCAGCTTTTTGCACGTGTAAATGGGCAGACTATCCCCTGCTCATTTGCAGACCAAAGTAGTATAGCATAGGGGTTACTCAAATGCAACCGTTTTTTTAAGATTTTTCAGTTCCTTTTTTGTCCGAAGACAGGGTCAAAGCGTACAAAAACCGGCTGCCTGAATCCCCTGTCGGAGACGCCGCAGCCGGTACTTCCGGTACCGCAGGCTTTTCTGTGCCTGCTCATATTATGATTCTGATGCAGACGCTGTCTGCTCCTGCTGTTTTGGAATGATTTTACTTATCTCTCCAGATAATCCTGCCCTTGGTGAGATCATAGGTAGACATCTCCAGAGTCACCTTGTCACCCGGAAGGATCCGGATGAAATTCTGTCTCAGCTTACCGCTTATATGCGCAAGTACAACAACACCATTCTCGAGTTTGACTCTGAACAGAGTATTGGGTAATTTTTCTGTTACAATGCCTTCCAGTTCGATCACATCTGCTTTAGACACTTTTAATCCTCCAAAATCTTACAAATATCTTCAAACACATCATTCATGGGCTGGGTTCCGTCTACTGTCTTCAGCACGCCCAGTTCCTTGTAATAGTCGATCAGGGGCTGCGTAGCGTCATGATAGACGTCCAGTCTCTTCTTGACTGTCTCCGCCTTGTCATCCGCCCTCTGGATCAGTTCCGTACCGCAGGTATCGCAGATTCCTTCCTTTTTAGGAGGAATATTCACGATATGATAGGTGGCGCCGCAGTTGGGGCAGGCGCGTCTGCCGCTCATCCGTTTTACGATATTCTCATCGGGAACTTCCACATCGATCGCGAAATCAATCTTCTGATCCGCTTTCGAAAGCACATCTGTCAGATAACGGCCCTGGGGGATGTTCCTGGGGAAACCATCCAGAATGTAACCCTTCGCACAGTCATCCATGAAGATCCTGTCCGCAACGATCTCACAGGTGAGTTCATCGGGTACCAGCTCGCCCTTGTCCATATACTCTTTGGCCTTTTTGCCCAGCTCTGTTCCGTTCTTAAGATTATAGCGGAAAATATCGCCGGTAGAGATATGAGGGATGCCATACTTTTCAGCTATCCTTGCCGCCTGTGTTCCTTTGCCCGCGCCGGGTGCTCCAAGCATTACTATCTTCATGTTGATTTCCTTTCCCGGCCGCTCTCCGCCTGGTTCCGGCAACGGCCGATCACTCCTGTAACCCTTTCAGTAAACTTATTCCGGGTATATTTTAACTTTCCTGTATATAAGTTTCTTATAAAAATCGATGTATTACAAGTCTTTTGTTGGAATTCGGTCTTCATTTTCCATAATTCCAAAATCCCGGAGACATCTGCCTGCATCAGCGTCGGATGTCTCCGGTTTCGTAAAGTTCAGATCTTTCGGGAATCCTGTCCTATTCGTTCAGGAAACCTCTGTAATTTCTGACCGCCATCATGGATTCAATCTGCTTGATCGTTTCGAGGACAACACTGACAACGATGATCAGGCTGGTGCCGCCGAAGGATACGGAAGCGTTGAATATGCCCCTGAAGAAGAAGGGGATGACAGCGATAATGGTCAGGCCTAAAGCACCGATCAGAATGATGCTGTTGAGGATCTTGTTCAGATACTCGGAAGTGGGCTTGCCGGGCCTGATACCGGGAATAAATCCGCCGCTCTTTTTCATATTGTCCGCGATCTCAATCGGGTTGAATGTGATTGAGGTATAGAAATACGCGAAAAAGATCAGCAGCGCTATATATACGAACATACCGATCGTATATACAGGATAAGCCGGATTGCACCAGTAGGATGAGGAAAGGAAACGGATCACTTTGGACCAGATGCCTGTTCCTTTATAACCGGCCAGAGAAGAAATAATGACCGGAAATTCCATCAGGGATGATGCGAAGATGATAGGCATGACACCGGCGGTATTGACCTTGAGGGGCAGTACGGATGCCTGCGCGCCTACCAGCCTTCTGCCCTGGATCTTCTGTGAGTACTGGACCGGGATCCTTCTTTCCGCGTCATTCAGAAGAATGACAAGGATCGTGACAGCCAGAATGACAGCCAGAATGATCACGACCGCAACAGCCGCGAAAGCAATCTTCTTGCCAAACACGAACTGGTTGAAGAGGCTGTAAATATCCTGGGGCATTCTCGAAACAATGTTAATTGTCAGCACAATGGAAATACCGTTTCCGATTCCCTTGACAGTGATCTGCTCACCGATCCACATCAGGAAAGCACTGCCCGCGATCAGAGTTGCGATGACTGTGAGGCAGTTGATAATGCCTTTATCCATCAGGTAGCCATTGTTGCGGAAGCCCCATGTCATGGCGGAAGCTTCCAGCGCAGCCAGGCCGATCGTTACCCACCGGGTATATTTGACCATTTTTTTACGGCCTTCTTCACCGTCTTTCTGCATTTCTTCAAGACTGGGGAAGGCGATGGTCAGCAGCTGCATGATGATGGACGATGTAATATAGGGCGTGATGTTCAGTGCCAGGATCGACATATTCAGGAAAGAGCCGCCTGTAAATGCGTTCAGCAGGTTGGACGCGTCACCAACATTCTCGTTAAACCAGTTGGCGAACGCGGCGCTGTTGATGCCCGGTACCGGCAGCTGCGAACCGAAACGGATCACTACCATCATCAGAAATGTAAAGACCAGCTTTTCGCGGATCTCCTTTACCCTGAAGACGTTTTTTACCGATTCAAACATAAATATGACCTTTCCAGATGAAGGAGTCCTCCTTCATCTATGAGAAAATACAATAATCAGGGGGCGCATGGGCAGCTCCCCCTGAAAAGCATTATCCTGAATTATTCGACGACTTCTACAGTTCCGCCCAGGGCTTCGATTTTCTCTTTCGCGCCTTCGCTGACTGCGTTCACCTTTACGGTCAGCTTCTTGGTAAGCTCACCGCCGATGACCTTGACGCCGTCCTTAACATCATAAATTACGCCATTGTCGATCAGTGCCTGGATATCAATGACAGCACCGTCTTCAAACTTGTTCTCAAGCGCGGTAAGGGTCACCGCATTGATGTCTTTCCTGTTATAGTTCTTGAAGCCTCTCTTGGGGAGTCTTCTGTACAGAGGCATCTGGCCGCCTTCGAAACCGATTCTCGGTCTGCCGGAACGTGCCTTCTGTCCCTTGTGGCCATAGCCGGCTGTCTTGCCGTTTCCGGAAGCATGGCCGCGGCCGCGTCTGAATTTATTAGCAGTGGACCCTTTGGCAGGTCTTAAATTAGATAATTCCATCTGTATACCTCCTGATTAGTCCAGTTCCTCGACCTTGACCATATGGGAGATCTGTCTGATCTGGCCTCTGGTACATGCGTTATCGGGTAAAATTACAAAGCTGTTCAGCTTCTTAAATCCCATGGATTCAACGATTTTTCTGTTCTTCGGAACAGCACCGATCTTGGATTTGATCAGTGTGATCTTCAGCTTTTTGGTGTTCTCAGCCATTGTGATACTCCTTTCAGCAGACTTTTCAGCCCTTAATATCTGCAAGTGCTTTGCCGCGTGCTGCCGCAACTTCTTCCGGGACCTTCAGCTGGCTGAGGCCGCTAATGGTTGCAAGAACAACATTCTGCTTGTTGTTGGAGCCAAGAGACTTGGTTCTGATGTTCTTGATTCCAGCAAGTTCGCATACGATACGGGCAGGGCCGCCTGCGATAATACCGGTACCGTCAGGAGACTTCTTCAGAAGAACCTGGGCGGAGCCGTATTTGCCGATGAAATCATGAGAGATACTGTTGACTTCGTCCAGCGCTACGCTGACGAGGTTCTTGGCAGCATCTTCTCTGCCCTTACGGATTGCTTCGGGAATTTCTGTCGCCTTACCAAGGCCGGCACCGACATGACCGTTGCCGTCACCTACAACAACCAGAGCTGTGAAACGCATGTTACGGCCGCCCTTTACGACTTTGGTAACACGCTTGATTGTAACGACCTTATCGGTCAGTTCAATCTGACTTGCATCAATCATTGCACGTTTCATGTGTAGTATCTCCCTTCTTAGAAATCAAGGCCAGCTTTACGGGCTGCCTCTGCAAGGGCTGCTACCTTGCCCTGATAGATATAGCCGCCTCTGTCAAATACAACCTCAGTGATACCCTTCTCAACAGCTCTCTGGCCGATGACTTCGCCGACCTTGGCTGCTGCCGCGATATCGTCAGTGTTGTCCAGAGCGTCTCTGATCTCTTTCTCAACTGTACCGGCGGCTGCAAGTGTCTTCTGCGCCTCATCATCAATGATCTGCGCGTACATGTGCTTATTGCTTCTGAAAACGGCTAAGCGCGGTCTTGATGCAGTACCGCTGATGTGACCACGGAGTCTTGCATGCTTTTTCTCGCGGATAGCTTTCCTATTCTGTTTCTTAACCATCACTTATCTCCTATTTATTTCTTACCTGTCTTACCAACCTTACGTCTGATGTGCTCATCAGAGTACTTGATACCCTTGCCCTTATAAGGCTCAGGTTTTCTCTTTTCACGGATGTTGGCAGCATGCTGACCGACAAGTTCTTTATCAATACCCGCAACAGTAATTACGTTACCGTTTACAGATGTCTCAATTCCGTCAGGATCGACCATCTCGATCGGGTGAGAATATCCTAAGTTAAGTGTCAGGGTCTTTCCGGCCTTGGCTGCTCTGTAGCCTACGCCGTTGACTTCCAGCTTCTTTTCAAATCCCTTGTCAACGCCGGTCACCATGTTGTTGAGCAGGCTTCTGGTCAGACCGTGCAGGGATTTTTCCTTCTTCAAATCGTTGGGTCTTTCGATTGTAATAACGCCGTCATTCACGGAAATCTTCATTTCCTTCGGCAGAACCCTGGAGAGTTCTCCCTTGGGTCCCTTCACAGTCACTTTATTATTTTCTGCTACTTCAACGGTAACGCCCGCGGGAATAGCGATTGGCATTTTACCTATACGTGACATGCCCGTACCTCCTGATAAATTATATTAAAATTGCGACGGATCACCGGCTCAGTCTTTCCGGAGACCCGTGACCGGACAGCTGTCTGTCCTGTTCCGGTCAGATTACCAAATGAATGCAAGGACTTCGCCGCCAACCTGCAGCTCTCTTGCCTTTTTGTCTGTAATAACACCCTGGTTGGTGGAAAGGATGGCTACGCCCAGTCCGTCCAGTACCTTGGGCACTTCGTTCTTGCCGGCATAAACACGAAGACCGGGCTTGGAGATTCTCTTCAGACCGGTGATGATACGGTCATTCTTATCCACGCCGTACTTCAGTGTAATACGGATATCCTTGAAATTGCCGTTGTCGACCAGGTCGACCTTCTTTACATAACCTTCATCAAGCAGAATCTGTGCGATGGACAGCTTCATTTTGGAAGAAGGGATATCAACTGTATCATGTTTTGCAGTATTCGCATTACGGATTCTTGTAAGCATATCTGCAATAGGATCACTCATTGTCATTTTGAATTTCCTCCTGTTGAATGATTGAGTTCTCCCGGTAATGAACCAGGCCTGCATCTGCCGCACGGCGGCAGTCCCGAACATCAGAACCGGATTCCGGTTTTCTGACCGCAGGCTGTTCATTCAGACCTCTGTCTGTGTTTTACCAGGATGCTTTCTTAACGCCGGGAATCTGACCCTTGTAAGCCAGCTCACGGAAACAGATTCTGCAGATACCATATTTCTTTAAAACAGAATGCGGGCGGCCGCAGATCCTGCAGCGAGAATAAGCTCTTGTTGAGAACTTCGGTTTTGCCTGCTGTTTAACCTTCATGGATGTCTTTGCCATGTCAACCTCCTAATATCTTTCGAACCGGCCGCTTACTGCCTTGCGAAAGGCATATTGAACAGTCTGAGCAGTTCACGGGCCTCTTCATCGGTATGCGCGGTAGTGGTAAAGATGATGTCCATACCGCGAACCTTGTCGACCTTATCGTATTCGATTTCCGGGAAAATCAGCTGTTCCTTGATGCCCAGTGCATAGTTGCCTCTGCCATCAAAAGCGTTGGGATTTACGCCACGGAAGTCACGGACACGGGGAAGTGCCAGGTTGACCAGTCTGTCAAGGAATTCATACATTCTGTCGCCGCGCAGTGTTACTTTGCAGCCGATTGCCATACCTTCCCTGATCTTGAAGTTAGCGATAGACTTTTTGGCCCTGGTCTTGACGACCTTCTGGCCTGTGATGGTCTCCAGATCTTTGATAGCGGAATCCAGAACTTTCTCGTTCTCCTTCGCTTCGCCGATCGCCATATTTACTGTGATTTTATCAAGCTTCGGCACCTGCATCACGTTGGTGTAGCCGAACTTCTTCGTGAGTGCTTCACGAATTTCTGTATTATACTGTTCTTTCAGTCTGCTGCTCACGCTTAAGACCTCCTTTCGTTATCAGTCGATCACTTTCTCTTGCTGGATGTGATTTCGTCAATGATCTTGCCTGTTTTTCTGGCGTAACGATACTTCTTGCCGTTTTCAAATTTGAAACCGACGCGTGTAGGAGTGCCGTCTACGACCAGCATAACATTGGAGATGTCCATAGCAGCTTCTACCTGTGTAATGCCGCCATTCTGGTTGGCCATGGAAGGCTTGTTGTGCTTTGTGACCATGTTGGCGCCTTCGACAGTAACTCTGTTTTTCTTACGGTCAATTGCAATGACTTTGCCTTCTCTGCCAATGCTCTTGCCGGCGATGACCCTTACGGTATCACCAATTCTGATTTTTAAAGCCATTTGCCTTCTCCTCCTTATAATACTTCCGGAGCCAGGGAAAGGATCTTCATATACTTCTTGTCACGAAGCTCTCTTGCCACAGGTCCAAAAATACGGGTTCCCTGAGGGGTCAGGTCATCCTTGATGATGACAGCTGCGTTCTCATCAAATCTGATATAAGAGCCGTCTTTTCTGCGTGTAGTATTAACTGTGCGGACAACAACTGCCTTGACAACGTCGCCCTTCTTTACAACGCCACCCGGCGTTGCGTCTTTAACGGTCGCAATGATCGTATCGCCGATTCTGGCATATCTTCTGGTAGAACCGCCGCAAACTCTGATGCACAGCAGTTCCTTGGCACCGGTATTGTCAGCGACCCTGAGTCTGCTTTCCTGTTGAATCATAGTTGTATTCCTTTCTCTATCCGGCCGCCCCGGTCAGGGGGCCGTTCGGTGAATCCGCACCGAAAACGATAGAACTGTTATCTGATGGCCGGTGTGACTTAGCGGGCTTTCTCAACTACAGATACAAGTCTCCATCTTTTGGTCTTGGACAGAGGCCTGGTCTCCATAACCTTAACTGTATCACCAACGCCGCACTCATTGTTCTCATCATGTGCAGTCAGCTTGTAAGTCTTCTTAACGATCTTACCGATTACGGGATGTTTTACATGGTCCTCGATCGCTACGACAATGGTCTTGTCCATTTTGTCACTGACAACTTTGCCGATACGGACTTTTCTAAGATTTCTTTCCACGTTTATCTCCTTTCCGTAAGATTCCGGCTTACTCTGCCTTGCTGCTCATTACTGTCTGAATCCTGGCAATGTTCCTGCGAACCTCAGTGATCCTTGCAGTGTTCTGCAGCTGGTTGGTAGCGTTCTGGAATCTCAGATTAAAGAGTTCTTTTTTCGCGGATACCAGCTCCTGTGCCAGCTCATCCACGGATTTAGCTTTCAGTTCTTCTAAATATGTCGTACTTTTCATTATGCTTCGACCTCCAGATCTGCCTTGGAAACGATCTTGCACTTGCAGGGCAGCTTGTGCATTGCAAGCCTCAGCGCTTCTTTGGCGGTTGCTTCAGGGACGCCAGCGATTTCAAACATGACTCTGCCGGGCTTAACTACTGCTACCCAGAACTCGACAGCGCCTTTACCAGAACCCATTCGAACTTCAGCAGGCTTCTTTGTAACAGGCTTGTCAGGGAAGATCTTGATCCAGACCTTACCGCCTCTCTTGATGTAACGTGTCATGGCAATTCGGGCTGCCTCAATCTGATTGGACTTGATCCAGCAGGGCTCAGTCGCGACCAGACCATATTCGCCGTAGGCAATCTTGGTTCCTCTGGAAGGAGTACCTGCCATGCTGCCACGGAACTGTTTACGATATTTAACTCTTTTAGGCATTAACATAGTTGTATGCTCCTTCCTTATTATTCTGCAGCTCTCACTGCCTTATCTGCGGGCTTTGCAGGAAGTACCTCGCCCTTATAGATCCAGACCTTGACGCCGACTTTACCGTAGGTAGTGTCAGCCTCCGCGAAACCGTAGTCAATATCGGCACGCAGGGTCTGAAGCGGGATGGTTCCCTCGGAATAAGACTCTGTACGGGCAATATCAGCACCGCCCAGACGTCCGCTGCAGGCGGTCTTGATTCCGAGCGCGCCATTCTTCATGGTCCTGCCCATGGCAGACTTCATGGCACGGCGGAAGGAAACACGGTTCTCAAGCTGCTGCGCGATATTCTCGGCGACCAGCTGCGCGTCCTTATCGGGGCGCTTGATTTCCTTGATATCAAGGCTGACCTTCTTGCCGGTCAGCTTTGTCAGCTGGGCGCGGGTCTTTTCGATCTCAGCGCCGCCCTTGCCGATGATCACGCCGGGCTTTGCCGCGTAAACAATCACTCTTACTCTGCCGGATGCTCTCTCAACTTCGATCTTGGAGACACTGGCGTTGTATAATTTCTTCTTCAGAAACTTTCTGATGTTATAGTCTTCTACCAGAAGGTCTGAGAAATCACCTTCAGCGTACCATCTGGAATCCCAGTCCTTAATGACGCCGACTCTCAGGCCGTGAGGATTAACTTTCTGTCCCATTAAAGGCTCCTTTCTGTCTCCTAAATTACTTTGCTTCGTCCTTTACTTCATCAAGGACGATCCAGATATTGCTCATTCTCTTCAGAATCCTGTAGGCTCTGCCCTGTGCCCTGGGCCGGATCCTCTTCATGGTGGGACCGTCACAGGCGCGGCACTCGGCAATGTAGAGCTTGTCGGGGTTCATGCCCATGTTATTGGTGGCATTCGCTTCTGCGGAATTGAGTAATTTAAGAATAACTTCTGAAGCGTATCTTGTGTTATATGTAAGGATTCCCTTCGCCTCTGCTACGCTCTTGCCTCTGATGGCATCCAGTACGAAGCAGGCTTTCTGAACAGGAACTCTCGCGTAAGAAAGCTTCGCATGAGGTCTGGTTTCCCTCTGCTCGGCATTTCTTGTTACTTTGAATTGGGTTCTACTGCCTTTCTCTTTAGACATAGATCCGTCCTCCTTTTATCCGTATATCGGTCAATCCGATCCAGATCTCTGTTTTCTGATTATCTGGATCTTCTTTCGTCCTTATTGTTACCTGCATGGCCTCTGTAAGTCCTTGTCATAACGAACTCGCCAAGTTTATGTCCGACCATGTCTTCTGTGATATAGACCGGAACATGCTTGCGTCCGTCATGAACCGCAATGGTGTGGCCTACGAAAGACGGGAAAATGGTGGAGCGGCGGGACCATGTCTTAATGACGGTCTTTTCGCCGGATGCGTTCAGCGCATCAACCTTCTTTAACAGATGTCCATCTGCGAAGGGTCCCTTCTTTAATGATCTTGCCATGGTTCAACCTCCTTCATTATTTCTTGTTGCCGCCTCTTCTTCTCACAATCAGCTTATCGGAAGCTTTCTTCCGGCGTGTCTTGTGACCAAGAGCAGGCTTGCCCCAGGGAGTGCAGGGCCCGGGACGTCCGACAGGTGCCTTACCTTCACCACCGCCATGAGGATGGTCATTAGGGTTCATGACAGAGCCTCTGACTGTAGGACGGATGCCCATGTGCCGTTTACGACCGGCCTTACCATAGTTAATGAGGTTGTGATCAATGTTGCCAAGAACGCCGATGGTCGCTCTGCAGTCCTTGGGAACCATTCTCATCTCACCGGAGGGAAGACGAAGGGTGACATATTTGCCTTCCTTAGCCATCAGCTGCGCGGATGTGCCGGCGCTTCTGACCAGCTGGCCGCCCTTACCGGGATACAGTTCAATGTTGTGTACCTGTGTACCAACAGGAATCGCTGTCAGAGGCAGGCAGTTGCCTACTCTGATTTCGGCTTCGGGTCCATTCATGACCTTCATGCCGTCTGTCAGGCCCTGAGGTGCCAGGATGTAGGACTTCTCACCGTCTTCATAGCAGATCAGCGCGATATTGGCTGTTCTGTTGGGATCATACTCGATGCCGATTACGGTTGCGTGGATGTTGTCTTTACGCCTTCTGAAATCCACCAGTCTGTATTTTCTTCTGCTGCCGCCGCCATGATGTCTGACTGTGATCTTACCCTGGTTGTTGCGGCCAGCGTTCTTCTTCAGAGAAGTGACCAGAGACTTTTCGGGAGTCTTCTTGGTGATCTCAGCGAAATCAGAACCAGTCATATTTCGTCTGGAGGGGGTATAAGCGGTATATTTCTTAATTCCCATGATTTGCGTTCTCCTTAATTTTTGTGCGCCGCGGCTATACTTTTGCAGCCGCAGTCATTATTTCACAGCTCTTTGATCAAAGGCCGGTGAAGATTTCGATGTCCTTGCTGTCCTCAGTAAGGAATACATACGCTTTTTTGGTCTTTGCTGTCTCGCCGAAGCGGAAGCTGCCTCTGACCCTTTTCTTCTTGCCCTTGCAGTTCATTGTATTGACACGGGCAACCTTGACGCCGTCAAACATTCTTTCAACAGCTGTCTTGATCTGAAACTTGTTGGCATCCGGATGTACGAGGAAAACGTATTTCTTTTCAGCCATAGCTGCCATGCTCTTTTCACTGATGACAGGCTTTAAAATAATATCGTAATATTCGAGAGTCGCCATTATGCATATACCTCCTCGATCTTCGCGACAGCATCCTTTGTCAGGACGACTGTCTTAGCGTTCATAATGTCATAAACATTAAGAATGGAAGCCTCGGTAGTAACTACCTTGGCAAGGTTTCTTGCGGATTTGACAACGATATCGTCCTTTTCTGCCGTAACGACCAGTGCCTTATCAGCTGCCTTGATGTTGCCAAGGATCCTGATCATCTCTTTTGTCTTGATCTCATTGAGCTTGAGTTCGTCAAGCACGATGACTCTGTCGTTCTGAACACTGTCTGTCAGAGCGGACTTCAGAGCGATCCTCTTTTCCTTCTTGTTCATCTTGAAGGAATAGTCACGGGGCTGGGGAGCAAACACAACGCCGCCGCCTGTGAACTGGGGAGATCTGGTTGAACCCTGTCTTGCGTGACCGGTGCCCTTCTGTCTGTAGGGCTTCTTGCCGCCGCCGCTGACTTCTGAGCGGGTCTTGGCTTTCTGTGTTCCCTGGCGTCTGTTTGCCAGATACTGAACAACCGCCATATGGACCAGATGCTCGTTTACATCAATTCCGAAGACCGCATCGTTCAGTTCGATGGTACCGACTGCGGCACCTTCCATATTTAATACAGATACGTTAGCCATCTGTCATCCTCCTTTCCCGTTATGCCTCTGCCTTTGTGGTCTCTTTGATGGTGATGAGGCCCTTCTTCGGTCCGGGAACCGCGCCCTTGACCAGAATCAGATTCTTTTCGGCATCGACTTTAACTACTTCCAGGTTCTTGATGGTGACCTGAACGGAACCCATGTGTCCGGGCATTCCCTTTCCTTTGAAGACTCTGCTCGGATCGGAAGAGGAACCGTTGGAACCCTGATGACGATGGAATTTGGAACCGTGTCCCATAGGGCCTCTGTGCTGGCCGTGACGCTTGATGGCGCCCTGGAAGCCTTTGCCCTTTGTAACAGCGGTAACATCGATCTTATCGCCTTCAGCAAAGATATCAGCCTTGATCTCGCCGCCCAGCTCATACTCGGAAGCGTTCTCAAACTTGAACTCCTGGACAAACTTTCTGACAGGAGCGCCGGCCTTTTTGAAATGGCCCTGCATGGCCTTGCCTACGCCGTGGCGGTGGGCAACTTCCTTCTTGCCGGAACCGGACTTTGTCGTAATTCTTTCTTTGGCTTCGCCAAAACCTACCTGAACCGCTTCATAGCCGTCGTTCTCAATGGTCTTGACCTGAGTAACAACGCAGGGGCCTGCTTCAAGAACAGTAACAGGTACCAGAGTACCGTCTTCCTTGAAGATCTGCGTCATACCGATTTTGGTTGCTAAAATCGCTTTCTTCATGCTTACCTCTTTCCGCCATTCTCTAATGGCTTTTTCTGGAACGCACCGCCTGAGCAAGGGGACGTTCCGTAACGTTCCTTCCGGAACAGTTTGTCTACAGCGGACATCAGCGCATGGCCTTTAGGGACTGGCATCTTTCCCGCTCTTTTTCCTTCGGCAGCCTGCTGTCTGACTGCCTCCGGCGCCGCCTGCCTCTCTCCCGCCTTACAGATAAGGAAGGGAGGATGTCATACTAGTAGAGGTTTGTTTATTAACAACCGCACAAGGTGCAGATGTTGTCTTGCTTTGCTCTGTAAGAGCTGCCTTTTTTAAGATCTTTGATTCTCAAGATCTTACATTCTGAGAATTATCCGTCCCGCAGATTATTTGTTCTTCATCTTGATGTCGATGTAGACACCGGCGGGCATTTCCAGACGCTGCAGAGCATCTACAGTCTTCTGGGTGGGTGTAAGGATGTCGATCAGTCTCTTATGGGTCCTCTGCTCGAACTGCTCACGGCTGTCCTTATATTTGTGGACCGCGCGAAGGATGGTGACGACCTCCTTCTTGGTGGGAAGCGGCACAGGTCCGGAAACCTGGGATCCTGTCTTCCTGACTGTGTCGATGATCTTGCGGGCAGACGCGTCTACCAGCTGATGATCGTACGCCTTAAGTGTAATTCTCATTACCGAATTTGCCATAAAAAAATAGCCTCCTTCTTTTCGTACTTTTTAGTTAGTACGACAAGCGGCGACTGTACACACTTCCGGGTGTTTCCTGCTTCCATACGGACGCAGGAACCCACACGTTGTTTCTGCTCTAACCGGCAGACGTTGATTGGTACAGTGACTTGTCGTCAGATTCTCGGGCTCTGCGGCCCCAGACATTCGCTCCACGGAAAACCTGTCATACATGACAGCAACCTCACGCTTCATAGCTATCAATGTCACAGCGACATTTATTCTACAGGATATATTGCAGAAATGCAAGCATTATTTTCTCTGTTTTCAACAAAAATATGTCACAAATTTCGTGAAATAATCCGACGTTTTCCTGTGCCATATTTCAGTCCGTTCTGTCCTGCCGGGGCAGTTTTCTGAAAAAGTCAGCAGCCAGGTACATGGCCGGGAAAAAGCCCAGTACATAGGCCAGGGGCTGGGCCTCCTGGATCCCCGCAAGCCCCCGGAACCTGTCCAGGATCAGCAGGGAAGGGATAAAGAAGATGCCGCTGCGCAGGGCGGACAGGACTGAGGCCTGCAGACGCCTGCCCGTACTCTGGAAAAGCATCTCCGTTACCATACAGGGCGGCAGCAGGAACAGGGCCGCGCACTGCAGGCGCAGGGCCCGGGTACCGATCCGGATGACATCCGGATCATCCCGGAAGACTCCGATCAGGGAACCGGAACGCAGAAATACCAGAACGACCGCCCCTGCCAGGATACTCTCCGCCAGCAGCATGGTAAAACGGTAACCTTTGCGGAGACGGGAATATCTGCCCGCCCCGTAATTGAAGCCGCTGACCGGCTGGAATCCCTGTCCGATCCCGATGGCAATGGAAAACACAAAGAAGACGATCCTGCTGACAATGCTCATAGCCGCCACCGCCGCGTCTCCGTAGACTGCGGCATGGGTGTTGAGCAGCACCGTCGTGATACTGTTGAGTCCCTGGCGGAGCAGGCTGGGAAACCCTGTCGCCATAATATCCAGATACACCCCGGCGCCGGAAGCGGCTTTCCGGAGGGACAGGCGGCTCTGGGACCTGCCGGTCAGAAACATGGACAGAAGAATGCCGAAGCTGACCATCTGGCTCAGGGCGGTGGACAGGCCCGCGCCCGCAATCCCCATCCTCAGCCCGAACATCAGAATGGGATCCCCGGCCATATTCAGAATCGCCCCGGTCATAAGGCCGACCATGCCCAGGGCCGCCTTTCCTTCATAACGTAGAATGTTGTTCATGGTCAGGCCGGAGGACATAAAAGGCGCCGCGATCAGGATATAGGTAATATAGGTTTTGGCAAAAGGGGCGATGGTTTCCGTACTGCCCAGGGCCGTGACCATGGGATCCAGGAACGCGAAACCGATGCAGGTGATGACCGCGCCGCAGACAAAGGATCCGAAAAAGCCGGAGGAAGCGTATACAGAAGCCCGCTCCGTATCGCGGCCGCCCAGTGCCCTGGCAATGGCACTGCCGGCCCCCTGGCCGAACATGAAGGCGAAGGCCTGGATGATCGACATGAATCCGAAGACAATACCGACCGCCCCCGAGGCACTGTTACCCAGCTGTCCGACAAAAGCCGTATCCACCAGGTTGTAGATATTGGTGATCAGCATACTGATAATAGAAGGAACGGACAGCTGCAGGATCAGCTTATGGACCGGGGTCCCTGTCATTTTCTGATATTGCCGCTGACTGTTCTGATTCTTTTCCATTCTCATCGTCCTTTTCCTGCGGCGGATCCCCGTCTCCGGGATCCGCCCGCATGCTCCGTATGTGTTTCTTCTATATATAATAGCGGTCGGACCGCAAGGCTGCATGCATCCTATCACAGCGGCCGGACCGCAAGACCGCATAGAATCACGCTACCGCGGCTGCCGCAGGGTTCTTTTCTCCGGCTGCCGCCAGAGGCCCGCAGATACAAAACAATATTATAGCATAAAAAAGAGAGGTCCGGAGACCTCTCTTCCTCATTTTACAGATGGATGCAGCATGGACTGCCGCATGGCTGTCTGCCTTTTATTTGCCTGCGGCATGGCTGTCTGCGCTTTATTTGCCTGCGGCATGGACCTCATCATAGATCTTCTGGATCTCGCGGTCGGGCTCGGGCGTAGCCAGGCTGACGATCACGTTGACGATCAGAGAAAGGATGAAAGCCGGAAGCAGCTCATAAATGGACAGGATTCCACCCATAGGAGCAATCAGGAACTTCCAGATGAATACCATGGTGCCGCCTACGATCAGACCGGCCAGGGCACCGCTCTTATTGGACCGTTTCCAGAACAGGGACAGCAGCATGGTGGGACCGAACGTGGCGCCGAAGCCCGCCCAGGCAAAGGAAACGACACGGAATACGGAGCTGTTGGGATTCCAGGCCAGGACAATGGCGATAATGGCAATGCCGATAACGGTCGCTCTGGCGATGATCATGTTCTTTCTGGCATCCAACTTGATACCCAGGAAATCCTGCATCAGGTCCTGGGATACGGAGGAAGCAGCCGCCAGCAGCTGGGAATCGGCAGTGGACATGGTCGCCGCCAGGATACCAGCCAGGATCACGCCTGCCATCAGGGCAAAGAAGAAACCGTGCTGGCTCATCAGGTCAGCCATTTTGATGATGATGGTCTCGGAATCAGAGCTGGTCTCCAGCAGGGGAATTCGGCCGGCCAGGGAAACACTGTAGCCGATGATACCGATCAGAATGGCCACGCCCATGCTGATCGCGCACCAGACGGCCGCTATACGGCGGGACAGGACCAGTTCCTTCTCGTCACGGATGCCCATGAAACGGAGCAGGATGTGGGGCATACCGAAGTAGCCAAGGCCCCAGGCCAGGGTGGAGACGATCGGCAGGAAGCCGAAGGAACCCGCAGTCCCGTCCGCCCAGTTGTAACCCTGGGTAATATTCAGGTAGCCGGGAAGCTCTTTGGCGTTGGCAATGACCACATCCATGCCGCCCGCCTGACGGATTCCGAAAAATACGACCACTACAAGGGCGATGGACATGAAAATACTCTGGATCAGGTCCGTTGTGGATACGGCCAGGAATCCGCCAAGGGATGTATAGGAAACAATGATGACTGCGCCCACGATCATGGCCAGATGATATTCCACGCCGAACAGGCTGTTGAACAGGGTACCTACAGCCTTGAAGCCGGATGCGGTATAAGGAATAAAGAAAATCAGGATGATCAGAGCGGCGACCAGGGAAATACGATGCTGTTTATCGCCGTAACGGTTGGAAAAGTATTCCGGGATCGTAAAGGCGCCCAGCCTCTCGGAATAACGGCGAAGCAGGCGGGAGACCAGCAGGAAGTTCAGATAAGTGCCCACGGCAAGACCGATGGCAGTCCATGTGACCTCCGCCAGGCCGGCGATATAGGCCAGTCCGGGCAGGCCCATCAGCAGGTAGCTGCTCATGTCAGAGGCCTCCGCGCTCATGGCGGTGACCAGAGGGCCCAGGGAACGGCCGCCGATATAGAAGCCGTCGGAAGTATCCGCCGCGCCCTGCCGGTTAAAGATGACGCCGATCATCAGCATGGCGAACAGATAGGCAGCGATAGTTGCAATGATCAGAATTTGTGCGGTTGTCATAATCTCTCCTTTTCTATTGGGAACTCATAGCAGTCATTCTATCACAATCAGAAGCAGAACGAAATAGAGAACGCAGTATAGAATGAATTCTGTACCGCGTTCTCTGTTTATCCCTGAATATGGCTTAAATACTGGCTTTTTTAACTGTACATACAGCAGGAACAATCGTCAGATAATTTACCCTCTGAACCGTTCCAGAAAGCCGGGCGTCATCCGGTCGGTATAGGCGACCAGAGAATACTCGCCGCCGCACAGACACCAGTCATACAGCAGGGCCCTTTCCCAGAGGGCATAGGCCTTGACGACTTCATTCTCGCTGTAGGCTGCGGATATGGTCCCGGCCCGTCTGCCTTCGGCGGCGATCCGGCGCAGCAGGCGGAAATAGGTCCTGTTCCGGTCCAGCAGATGTTTTTCATTCTGGGCCAGCAGCTGGGAGGACAGCAGCCTTGTCAGCAGGTCCAGAGAAATGCTGTCCTCGATCATGACAAACAGGGCGTGATTCAGATAGATCATCCGCTCGATGGCATCCATGGAAGGATCCAGCTCCGTCCGGAGCGATTCATATTTCTCATCAAAGACATAGGCCAGTGTACCCAGCAGGGCATCCTTGCCCTCGAAGTAATGATAGAAGGATCCCCGGGAGGTCTGGGAGGCGTTCACTATATCCTCAATGGTGGTTTCCTCATATCCGTTTTCATAAAACAGCTTCCAGGCCGCGGAAATGATCCTGCCGCGGGTATTGCGCGTATTCTTTTTGGGCATGTCAGACTCCTTTGTCACTTAGTCCTCTCCCGCAGGCAGCCTAAGGTCCGCGGGTTCCCCTGTATCGCAAACAGCATACCACAATCCGCCTTTTCCGGCAAAAGGCAGGCCCGTCCGGCCCGGACCGGAGGGCCGCACCGGATGATGCCGGCAGTGCTGTCACCGGCAGTGCTGTCACCGGCAGTGCTGTCGCCGGCAGGCCTGTCCGTGTCCGGAACCGGGGGAAAGAGGATTGAAAGCGGGACTGCCTTTTGCTACAATGAAAGGCGACGAAAACGTTTTTGTATTTCCTGAAAAAGGGGGTTCTCACATGGCTATGATTTTTAAAGAAGCATTTGGCATCACAAAAGACGGCATTCCCGTCGACCGGTATTCCATGACCAATGCATCCGGCATGCAGGTCGATTTCCTGACCTACGGCGCCGCGGTCCAGAAGATCCTGATCCCGACCGGGGACGGCCGCTATACCGATGTGGCCCTGGGCTACAACACGCTGGAAGATTATGAGAACGGCAGCAGCAACCACGGTGCCCTGGTAGGCCGTTTTGCCAACCGGATCAAAGATGCCGTTTTTACGCTGGACGGTGTCACCTGGCAGCTGGAAGCCAATGACGGCCCCAACCATCTGCACGGGACCTATCCCAGGACCGTTTTCGCGGCGCATGAAGAGAACGGTGCCCTGATCATGGAATATACCAGCCCTGACGGCGAGGAAGGCTACCCCGGCACCCTGCAGCTTAAGATCACCTATACCCTGGAAGAGGACAATACCCTCCGCATGGTCTACGAGGCCGAGACGGACAAGCCTACGGTCCTCAATCTGACCAACCATACTTATTTCAATCTGCGCGGCCAGGATGGTTCCACCTGTGCCGATACCGTACTGACTCTGGCAGCCGACCGCTTTGCGGAAGGAAGCGCCGGCAATCTGCCCACCGGCAGATTCCTTCCGGTCGACGGAACACCCATGGATTTCCGGAAGGGCCGCAGGATCGGTGACGGACTGGACCTTGCCTATGAACAGATCCGCCTGTCCAAAGGCTATGACCATTCCTTTGTGCTGGACGCGGAAGAAGGAAAGGAAAAATGGTTCGCCTGCGCGGAAGATCCGGCCAGCCCCATCCGTCTGGACTGCTGGACCACCCAGCCCGGCGTACAGCTCTATACCGCCAATTACGTCCATACCGACAATGTGGACCACAGCAAAGCCGGCGGCCGCTACCCTGAGTACGGCGCCTTCTGCCTGGAGACCCAGCACCATCCCTGCAGCCCCAACTATCCCCAGTTCCCGTCCACGGTCCTGCGCCCCGGCGAGAAATACTGCCAGTCTACCGCTTACAAGTTCACTGTCAAATAAGAAGACCGGAACAGGCCCTGTTCCTTTGTCCGGCGGCATCTGTCCGGCAGATGCCGCCGGACGATTTACTTTCCCCCCAAAACAGTGTAGACTTGGGATACAATGCCCGCTGTAAGGCGGTTCGTCTCCTCTTCCGGCTGCAAGTCACACGGACGGAGACCACTGCGGCGCAGCCGGGCTGCAAACCAAATAGAAATGATAAGGAATACAGAATATTATGTGGATTGCGGATCAATGGAAAGACTATCAGGTACTGGATACCTCCGGCGGCGAAAAGCTGGAGCTCTGGGGCAGCTATAAGCTGATCCGCCCCGACCCCCAGGTTATCTGGGAGACGCCCCGGGGCCGCCAGTGGAAAAAGCCCAACGGCCATTACCACAGGAGCAGCAAAGGCGGCGGGGAATGGGAATTCTTCGACCTGCCCCAGGAATGGATCATCCATTACAGGGATCTCAATTTCAACCTCAAGCCCTTCAGCTTCAAGCATACAGGCCTGTTTCCGGAACAGGCCGTCAACTGGGACTGGTGCGCCGGGCTGATCCGCCGGGCTGTCTCTTCCGGCAGACAGATCAAGGTGCTCAACCTGTTCGCCTATACAGGCGGAGCCACCGTATCCGCCGCAAAGGCAGGGGCGGCTGTCACCCATGTGGACGCTTCCAAAGGTATGGTGACATGGGCCAAAGAAAATGCCCATATCTCCGGCCTGCAGGACGCCCCCATCCGCTGGCTGGTCGATGACTGCGGCAAATTCGTGGAGCGGGAGATCCGCCGGGGCAACACTTATGACGCCATCATTATGGATCC
>ODAJ014736624.1_pt1 | contig 41203 bp, 32 predicted proteins | sample 1539241 | NCBI WGS metagenome assembly ODAJ01 (sample SAMN02144231, study PRJEB22623) | gut metagenome | biome: sheep rumen | host: Ovis aries | place: New Zealand
TAGAACTCGATTACTTGGACGAGCCAAGCGGCAAGCCGATTACTTCGACGAGCGAAGCGAGTAGAACTCGATTACTCGCCGTAGGCGACTAAATATCAGTGCCTTTATGTACTTCAGAAACTTCAATTCTCTAATTCTCTAATTCTTGATAAAAATCTAATTCTTGATAAAAATATGTTCGCGCGCGCGTACTATAGGTTTTTTCCTAAAAAATCGTAATATCGTCACTCATGGGTCTTAACGTTCTGTCGCCTAACGCGATAACCGAGTGACGATATGCGTGACGATGGGCCGAAATAGTGACGATAAATCCTCACAAAGGGTGCAATACTCAAAACGCGACGTCCCGAAGCAGTGGCTAAATGTTCTTGAACGAGTCAAGCGGCAGAGCCGATTATCCGAAGCTTAGCCGTGTCCCATGCATGGGACACGCCAGTCCCATACGTGGGACGCCCCTGTCCCATGCGTGGGACGCGAGGCAGCGTATTGTCGGAGGCACGCATGGTCCACCTTCTGCCGAAACGAACAAAACCTCTGATTTACTTGCAAGTAATCAATAAGATTCGTAACTTTGCAGCGGACACTATCTACTTAAACAACATTCACGAAGACAATCTAAGCATAAATGGCATGAAATATTTATCGGTATTGATGGCAGTATGCCTGATGGCAGCACTGCCGGCAGGGGGCCAGAACATTAAGGTCCTGTAATTCAACCTCCTGGAGAACGACATGACGGCCTATGCACTGAAGCGCCTCGACTACATCAGTTCGGTCTTTGACGACGACGCCGTCATCATTACCGGCACCGTCATACGCAAGGCGGCAAGCAATGTGAACCTCGAGAACCAGTCGCGCATCAGCAGCGACGGCAACCAAATCATACGCCGAAACCGTCAGACCAAGGACCAGTATCTGCAGAACCTGAAACGTTGCTTCCAGAAGAACGAGTTCGTGAACATACGCTTCTCTAACAACGACATCCTGAAGCTGGGCGCATCGGCCGGAGAGTCGTATGGCATACAGATAGCCCAGGACTACTATTCGTCGACCTACGGCGACAAGGGCTACCTGATGCTGATGGTCGACATCAACGACCCGCAGCACCCCCTGATAAAGGTCAGGACCTGGCAGCCGGAGAAAGATCCCAACTTCGGGCTCTACGAACCGGGCGACTTCTAAGCTACTTCACTACCTTGCGCCCCCGATGGATAAAGATGCCCTTCGGGCGCACAGAGGAAGCAGAGGAGACAGAGGACTCAGCGGAGGACGAGATGCGTCGTCCGCTGAGGTCGTAGACGCCCTTTCTCATTGTGCATTGTGCATTGTGCATTGTGCATTGTGCATTGTCAATTTCCTCAATCCCGTTAGTCTTTTCCACCAGTTCGTAGCCCTGCTCGCCGTCGGTGATGTGTACACGGAAGACGAATGTGGCCGTGGCCTGGGTCGTGCCGTTGTTGTAGACGAGGGCTTGGGAGATGGTGTAGGTGTTGCCCTGACGGGCGCGGGAAGGTTCCTGGCCGATGTTGAAGGTGAGCGTGGAGGGCGTGAACTCGGAATAGACGTGGCCACTGCCGAAGTCGCACACGGCACCGTTGGCGTTGAACCAGTGGCCGTAGCCGTTGGCCGTGCTGCCACGACTGACGGTGCGCCCGTTGTTGGCATTGACGGGATAGAACATCACCTGGCCGGCACGGGGACCAGAGGAGGCCCAGGCCTTCATGTTGCCGGCGATGTCGGCCGTGGTAAGCTGGAAGGCGGTGTTGAGCAGGGCGGCTGCCGAACCGCCGACGGTGACGCTGACGGGGGTGTAGTCGGAGCGCTTAGGCAGGCGGACGTCGTAGGTGAATGTGGCGTCGGATATGGGGCGGCCGTCGAGGTGCGAGGGCACGTAGACGGTGGCACGGGACTCGTTGATGTCGGTGCCTTCGAAGGCTACCTGGTAGGGCCAGGCGTCGTCGTTGACGTTGTACTTCTCATCCCACAGGTGCTGGTAGTATTTGCGCGGGGCGGGCGAGACAATCATCCACATGCGCTGGGTGCCCTCGGGCACGGTTGCACTGATGGTGGCCGTGTTGTTGTTGGCTCCTTGGCAGTAGACGGTGTCGCGGTGGAGATATTGCCGGGTGCCGTCAGCGAGCAGGGCCACAAAGCCCAGGCGGAAGCCCTTGTAGCCAGGGCCGCCGGTGGTGAAGTATGTCGTGCGGCCGCTCTTTTCCCATTGCGTGTTGCCGTTGAGGTAGAGGGCTGGGTCGCCTTCGGCCAGGGGTGTCGTGTTGTCGGGGCGCAGACTGACGAAGTCAGCCTTGATCTCGGTGCCTGCCTCGGGTACGACGAGGGGGATGATGTTGAAGCCTGTGGATTGTGGAGTGCTCTCGAAAGCCACCTGATAGGCATGGTCGGCGGTCTGCACGGCAGCATAGTGGAAGTCGCCGATGTATGCGTTGCGGTAGGGGGCGCAGACGTCGAAGTCCCATGTGGCACAGCGTGCGGCATAGTCGTAGTAGTGTCTGTAGAGGGTCTCCTGGTTCCACTTTTGTTGTTTCATCAGCACCTGGTTGAAGTCCTGCGGCTGGGTCATGTGGAAGTTCCAGACATCGGCCACCGCGGTGCGCTGGCCGGTGAGCTGGCAGAGATAGTAGAAGAACCAGTAGGACTGGTAGCGGTGCCACTCGTGGGTGAAGGCAAGGTTGTGGCTGTTGCGGAAGACTCCGATGCTCTGGTCGAACATCAGTTCGGGGTACGATTGGTTGGCCTGCCATTGGGCGGTCTGTTCCCAGGTGACGGAACCGTTGCCGATGGCTCCGTGGAAGCCCGTCTGCACACCGGCGGTGGCACCGTGGTTGGAGTCCTCGGCGTAGCACATGTAGTGGAACGAATGGCCCACCTCGTGTGCCACGCTGTGGCCTACGGGCTTGCAGGTGGAGGGATTGAGCCAGAGGGCGGGCACCTGATAGTCGTAGCCGCCGCCGTAGCAGGTCCACGTCTGGGTGTGGTTCATGAGAACCATGATTTTATACTTCGAGACGTTGCTCTTTGCCGGGTCGACGAAGCCGAGCTCGCTGCATTCGAGTTGGAAGAAGGCTTCGCACTTCTGCAGGAGATCGTTGATGTCGACGTAGTAGAAGTCGGACTTCGCCAACTGGTCGGGGGCCTTCTTGTAGTTCTTGTCCCAGAAGACGATGACGTTGTCCGTCTCCCTGGAGCGGGTCCGCGACCAGGTGTACTGGCCGTCGGGGTCGGATTCGGCATAGAGAAGCGAATCGGCCGGCCAGGGTGACTTCCACTCATTGGGAATATAGATAGACTTCTGTGCTGCGGCACTCCACAGCGTGGCCACAAAGAGGGCCAGGGTAAGTATGCGTTTCATGGTTCCTGTTTATTAATTAAAAAGTCTGGTGGTTTTATTTATGCCAGACGAGGCGCGCCAGACGTATCTCCTCGGGCTGGTAGATTCCGTAGAATTCGTCGAAGGCCTGGTTGACATCGCCGTCCACCTCGTCGAAGTAGTCGAAGAGCTCGTCGAGGCATTCCTGGCCCAGCACCTCGTCGGTGAAGTAGGTGATGTCGAGCTTGGTGCCGCGCTGTATGAGGTGTTCCAGGTTGTCGAGCACCTCGTCGAAGTCGAGCTGGTTCTGTTCGGCATAGTCGTCGAGGGGCACCTTGCGGTCGATGGCCTGTATGAGGTGTATCATCTGCTGCGACTTGGCCGTGGACGAAGGGGGCATGGGCAGGGGTATGTCCTCTTTGTCGTCGTTCAGTGCGTTTTCCACAAGACTATCGAGCAGGTCGTTGTCTTTGGCACTAGGCTCGGTTTCTTCCATTTCATCCTCGTCTATGATGCGCTTGGATTTCGCTTCCAAGGCTTGTTCTTTTCTTCTGTAGGTTTCTTTTAAATCCATATTTTAGGTCTGTTTTTTGCTTTTTAGTGCGTTTTCGGGGGCGAAGTTAATACAAAGTATGCGATACTGCAAAATAAATCTATTTATTTTTTTACATTCGACGTATCATTCGGTTTTATTTTCGTATCTTTGCACCCGAAAACAGAGTAGGTTATGGAAAAAACAAAAAAAATTCGCAAAGCTTTGGTGAGTGTCTTCCATAAGGACGGCCTCGACGAGATTTTACATGAGTTGCACCGTCAGGGTGTGGAACTGCTCAGCACGGGTGGCACGCAGGCCTTCATCGAGGGACTGGGCATACCCTGCAGCAAGGTGGAGGACGTGACGGGCTATCCCAGCATTCTGGGTGGTCGCGTGAAGACATTGCATCCGAAGGTGTTCGGTGGCATCCTTGGCCGCAGGGCACTGGAAGGTGACCAGGCCGAGATGCAGAAGTACGAGATTCCCGAGATAGACCTGGTCATCGTGGACCTCTACCCCTTCGAGCAGACTGTGGCCAGCGGGGCCAGCGAGGCCGACATCATTGAGAAGATAGACATCGGCGGCATATCGCTCATCCGTGCGGCCGCCAAGAACTTCCAGGACGTGGTGATTGTGCCCTCCAAGGCACAGTACGGCCGTCTGGCCGAAATCCTGCGCGAGCAGGGGGCTGAGACCACCCTGGAGCAGCGCCGCTGGTTTGCCTGCCAGGCCTTCGGCGTCAGCAGCCACTACGACACGGCTATACACGCGTGGTTCGGGAAAGAAAGTTAAAAAGTTAAAAGGTTAAAAAGTTAAATTGTACATATAGATGAAATGGTTCTCATTAAATAAGGAAATAGCCATCGACCTCGGAACGGCCAATACCATCATCATCAGCGACGGTAAGATTGTGGTGGACCAGCCCAGCGTAGTGGCTTTGGACCGTCGTACCGACCGCATGATAGCCGTTGGCGAAAGGGCCAAGGAGATGCACGAGAAGACCAACTCCGACATACGCACTGTGCGCCCCCTGCGCGACGGTGTGATTGCCGACTTTGACGCCTGCGAGAAGATGATTCGCGGACTGATAAACATGGTGCACACGGGACGCAGCCTCTTCAGTCCGGCCGTGCGCATGGTCATCGGTGTGCCCAGCGGCAGCACCGAAGTGGAACTGCGTGCTGTGCGCGACAGTGCCGAACATGCCGGCGGACGCGAGGTGTACCTCATATACGAGCCCATGGCTGCAGCCATCGGTATCGGCCTGGATGTGCTGGCACCGCAGGGAAACATGGTGGTGGACATCGGCGGCGGCAGCACCGAGATTGCCGTCATCTCGCTGGGTGGCATCGTTGTCAACAAGAGTCAGCGTGTGGCTGGCGACGACCTGACGGCCGACATTCAGGAGTACATGAGCCGGCAGCACAACCTCCGCGTATCGGAGCGTATGGCCGAGCGCATCAAGATTAACGTGGGCGCAGCCCTCACCGACCTGGGCGACGAGGCTCCCGAGGACTATGTAGTCTACGGCCCGAACAGGATTACGGCCCTGCCTATGGAGGTGCCCGTATGCTATCAGGAGATAGCCCACTGCCTGGAGAAGACCATTTCCAAGATTGAGGCTGCCGTACTGAGCGCCCTGGAGGCTACTCCTCCCGAACTGTATGCCGACATCGTGAAGAACGGCATCTGGCTGACGGGCGGCGGCGCCTATCTGCGTGGTCTGGACAAGCGTCTGACCAACAAACTGAACATCCCCTTCCACGTGGCCGAGGATCCCTTGCACAGCGTGGCAAAGGGTACGGGCGTGGCCCTGAAGAATATTCAGAGCTTCTCCTTCCTGATGTAACCGAAAGGGGAAAGGGCGGTAGCATCGTATGAATGCGCTGACGGATTGGATAAGGAACTGGGGGCACTGGATTGTCTTCCTCCTGTTGGAGGCGGCAAGCCTGGTGCTTCTGTTTCGTTTCAATAGTTACCAGGGGAGCGTCTGGTTCACCCAGGCTAATGCCGTGTCGGGCATGGTGCTCGACTGGCAGAGCCGGCTGGTGGCCTACACCCAGTTGGGCGAAGTGAACCGGCAACTGACGGAGACCAACCTGCAGCTGCAGAGCGAGGTGGACATCCTGCGCCACAAGCTTGCCGAATACGAGCACGACTCCACGCTCACCGAGCGCACCCTGGCCGCACAGCTGGCAGGCATCCGCCGCATTCCGGCCCGCGTTATCGACAACTCGATTCGCGACCGCGACAACTACATCACCATCGACCGAGGCAGTGCCGACGGCGTCCACAACGAGATGGGCGTGGTGTGCGGTACCGGCGTGGTGGGCATCGTTTACCGCACGGGACGCCACTATTCCATCGTGCTCCCAGTGCTGAACTCGCGCAGCAGCATCAGTTGCCGACTTAAGAATACGGAATACTTCGGCTACATGAAGTGGGACGGAGGCAATCCCCTGCGTGCCTTCATCAACGACATACCCCATCACGCCAAAATCAAGAAAGGCGAATGGGTGGAGACCAGCGGATTCAGTAGCGTCTTCCCGCCCGGGATATTTGTGGGTAAGGTGAAACGCGTTCTGAACTCCGACGACGGACTGGCCTACAAACTGGAGATAGGGCTGAGCACCGACTTCGCCCGTCTGCGCAACGTGGCCGTCATCGACTGGAAGGCACCGCAGCCCGTACGTACCCTCCAATCAGACAACGAAAACATTCCCCAATAGTTAGCTGCTGCCCATGATAGTCATATTCCTGAAACGGCTGTTGCAGATGCTGGGCCTCGTGGTCCTGCAGGTGCTGGTGTGCAACCATGTCCACTTCCTGGGCTATGCCACACCGATGCCCTATGTCATCTTCCTGGCTTATTTTGCACTCAACGACAGCCGTATAGGCAACATGCTGTGGGCCTTCGTGCTCGGTCTGTTGGTGGACATGTTCTCCAACACCCCCGGCGAGGCCGCGGCTTCCATGGTGCTGGCTGCCTTTGTGCAATGGCCCCTGCTGCGTTCGATGGCACCGAAGGAGTGTGCCGAGGACCTGGTGCCCACCTACCAGTCGATGGGGCGCTGGCGCCATGTGCGCTATCTCACCATCCTGACGCTGGTGCATCATGCAGCATTCTATGCTCTGGAGAGTTTTTCCTTCTTCCATATTGAGGAGACGTTAATAGCCTTTGCGGCCAGCCTGGCGTTGTCGTTGGTGCTTATCTTTACTCTCGACTCCCTGCGCCATGGAAAATGATCGTCACTACTCTGGCCGCAAGTATGTGCTGGGCTTCATTGCAACGCTCATCGTTGCCATTTACCTTGCACGCCTGTTCTCGCTCCAGCTCATGAGCGACGACTTCAAGCGCAATGCCGACTCCAATGCTTTCCTCAAGCGCATCCAGTTTCCGGCCCGCGGAGCTATGCGCGACCGGACGGGTAAGATTTTGGTCTATAACCAACCGGCCTACGACATCATGGTGGTGATGTCCGAGATGCAGGACGTGGACACGCTGGACCTCTGCCAGAGTCTGGGCATCACCCGCGAGATATTCGACCGCCGCATGGAGGAAATCAAGGACCGCAAGCGCAATCCCGGCTACAGCAGCTACACGCAGCAACTCTTCATGAACCAACTTTCGGCCGAGGAGTTCTCCACGTTCCAGGAGAAGCTCTTCCGCTTCCCCGGCTTCTATATCCAGAAACGCACCATCCGGCAGTATGCCTATCCCAATGCAGCCCACATCCTGGGCGATGTGGGTGAGGTGGGGCCGGCCGACATCGAGGCCGACGACTACTACCAGAGTGGCGACTACATCGGCAAGCTGGGCGTGGAGCGCAGCTATGAGCGACAACTGCGTGGCGAGAAGGGTGTGGAAATCCTGCTCCGGGACGCCCGCGGACGCATTAAGGGCAACTATCAGCATGGCAAGTTCGACCGTGCACCCATTCCGGGCAAGAACCTGACCCTCTCCATCGACATCGAGCTGCAACAGTTGGGCGAACGCCTGATGCAGGGCAAGCTGGGCAGCATCGTGGCCATCGAGCCCTCTACGGGCGAGGTGCTGTGCATGGTGTCGTCGCCCACCTACGACCCACGCATCATGGTGGGCCGCCAGCGCGGACGCAACAACCGCATCCTGACCGCCGACCCCATGAAGCCCCTGCTCAACCGGGCCATCATGGGACAATATCCTCCAGGCTCCACCTTCAAGACCTCTCAGGCACTGACCTTCCTCGAGGAAGGCATCATCACACCGCAGACCACCTTCCCGTGCAGCCACGGCTTCCACTTCGGACGTCTCACGGTGGGTTGTCACGGACATGCGTCGCCCATCCCGCTCATCCCCACCATTGCCACATCGTGCAACGGCTACTTCTGCTGGGGCCTCTACTATATGTTTGGCAACCGCAAGAAGTACTCCTCCGTCCAGGATGCCATGACCACGTGGAAGGACTACATGGTGTCGATGGGCTTCGGCTATCCCCTGGGCATCGACCTGCCGGGTGAGAAGCGCGGACTCATACCCAATGCCGAATTCTACGACAAACATCTCGGCAAGTCGTGGAGCGGTCTGAGCGTCATCTCCATCTCCATCGGACAGGGAGAGGTGAACCTGACTCCCCTGCAGATAGCCAATCTGGGGGCCACCATAGCCAACCGCGGCTACTACATCACCCCGCACGTCGTGAAGGAAGTGCAGGGCGAACCGCTCGACACCATCTACAAGACACGCCACTATACCAAGGTCTCGCGGGCCAACTACGAGGTGGTGGTGGCAGGCATGCGCCAGGCCGTAATCGGCGGTACGTGCCATGCGGCCAACAACCCCTGGTATGAGGTGTGTGGCAAGACGGGCACGGCCCAGAACCGCGGGCACGACCATTCCGTCTTCATGGGCTTTGCTCCGAAGGACAATCCCAAGATAGCCGTGGCGGTGTATGTCGAGAACGGTGGTTGGGGCGCCACCTACGGCGTGCCCTTCGGTGCCCTGATTATGGAGAAATACATCAATGGCGAACTGTCGCCGGCAAGTGAGGAAAAGGCTGCGGCCTTTGCCAGCAAATCGATAAACTATGGCAACACAGAGAGATAAAAAGCGCAGCATATTGGCCTCCCTCGACTGGGTGACCATCGTCATCTATATTGCCCTGCTGGGACTGGGGTGGATGAGCGTGTGCGGAGCCACCTACGACTTCGGGCAGGAGGGCAACTTCTTCGACCTTTCCACACGTAGCGGCATGCAGATTGTCTGGATTCTCAGTTCCTTCCTGTTGGCCGGCGTATTGCTGGGCATCGACGAACGGTATTACGACACGTTTGCCTATGTGCTGTATCTGGGTTTCATGGTCCTGCTATTGGTCACGCCCTTCCTGGCTCACGACATCAAAGGCTCGATGTCGTGGATCAAGATAGGCAAGTTCAGCCTGCAGCCAGCCGAATTTGCCAAGTTTGCGACGGCACTTTGCGTGGCCAAGTATATGGGCTCCAATGACTTCGATATATCCAAGCGGCTCCACTTCCTGGTGGTATGCTTCCTCATAGTCCTGCCGATGGTGCTCATCGTCTTGCAGAAGGAGACGGGCAGCGCCCTGGTCTACTTTGCGTTCTTCCTGATGCTTTATCGCGAGGGTATGCCCGGAGCCATCCTATTCACCGGTGTCTCGGCCGTCATTTTCTTCATCGTGGGCGTGCGGTTCAGCGAGACCAGTCTGTGGGGCATACAGGCCATCAGTCTGGGGCGTTTCTTGGTGTTCCTGCTCATCTGGCTCTTCACGGTGGGCCTGATGCGAGTCTACAGCAATCTGCTTGCCCCCGTGCTGCTTGTCCTGGCCTATGGCGGCGGACTGACGTTGGCGGCCTTGTTCTTCAGCAAGTATGTGATTCCCTTCGATGTCGCCTGGGTGCAGCTGGGCGTGTGCGTGGGCATGATTCTCTACCTGTTTTTCCTGGCCATCAAGCACCATTTCGTCCGCTATGCTTATATAGCCCTGTTTGCCGTAGGTGCACTGACGTTGCACTATTCGGCCGACTATCTGCTCAACCATACCCTGCAGGCCCATCAGCGCACGCGCATACGTGTATTATTAGGTATGGAGGACGACCCTCGCGGTGTGGGCTACAATGTCATTCAGGCCAAGATAGCCATAGGGTCGGGCGGTCTGCGCGGCAAGGGTTTCCTGAATGGGACGCAGACGAAGTTGAAATACGTGCCCGAGCAGGAGACCGACTTCATCTTCTGCACCGTTGGCGAGGAAGAGGGTTTCCTGGGCTGTGCCGTCGTGTTGCTGCTCTTCCTGTTCCTGATTCTGAGGCTGATATATTTGTCCGAGCGACAACCCTATGCCTCGGGGCGCATCTATGGCTATTGCGTCCTGAGCATATTCCTGTTCCACGTCTTCATCAATGTGGGTATGGTGCTGGGCCTGACGCCCGTCATCGGCATTCCGCTGCCCTTCTTCAGCTATGGTGGTTCGTCGCTTTGGGGCTTCACCATTCTGCTTTTCATTTTCCTGCGTATGGATGCCGGTCGCAATCGGTTTGTTCAATCTTGATGCCCACATCGCGGATTTCGGGCATCACCTCCCGGTGCATGATGTGCCAGAGTCGGAGGCTTCCGCTTTGTCCTTTGCTGAGCTGAAAATCCCTCACCACGACGTCGTTTTGCATCAGTGACACGCCATGTCCCAGTGGGGTGCCTTCTTCGTCAGCCGTGGCAAAGTATACGGTGTCGCGCCATTGCTGGGAGGGTTCCTTCAGATGGCCTTCCACCACCAGCCAGATGCCTTCGTAGGGGAAGGTGTTGTCGTATCGCAGGGAGACGGTCAGCCGGTGTTGGCCCTGCGTGGCCACCTCGGGCAGGGCGAAGACCAACGTGTCGGTCCGTTCCCAACCCTGCTGGCCGACGGTTTCGTACCGATGTATCAGTGTCCCCTTGGTGCAGCCCACCAAGGCCAGACACACTATGGCCCATAAAGCCTTCTTCATTCCTTCTTGTCCCCGTGTGCGGCCTCTTTGTTTCCGTTGTGGTCGCGCGCGGGCTTTTTCTTTTTCTTCTTTTTCTTTTTGTCGAAGCGGTGCAGGTCGTCCTGTGCAGCCAGGTCTATAGGCTTCGGTGGCAGCACCTTTCCGCCCTCCTCCAGTGTGTCGGGCTTTTCGCCCCGGCGGTTCATCTCGATGATGTCCAGAGCCCGTCGGGCCGGTATGGTGGTGAGGTTGACGGCGGCGCGCTTGTCGGTGCTGTACGTCACCATGTTCGACAGGATGTCGGCCTTGAAGAAATAGTATTCGCCGTCCATCGTCTCCAGACTGATTTCGCGGCTTGGCAGGCGCCGGCCGGCCTCGATGTACTGGTCGACCTCGTAGTTCATGCAGCACTTCAGCTTGGCACACTGCCCTGCCAACTTCTGTGGGTTGAGGCTGATGTCCTGGAAGCGGGCGGCAGCCGTGCCGACGCTCTGGAACGAGCGAATCCACGTGGAGCAGCACAACTCGCGTCCGCAGGGACCGAATCCGCCTATGCGTCCGGCCTCCTGGCGCACGCCTATCTGCTTCATCTCGATGCGCACGTGGAACAGTTCGGCCAGCACCTTGATGAGCTGACGGAAGTCGACGCGCCCCTCGGCGATGTAGTAGAAGATGGCCTTGTTGCCGTCGCCCTGGTACTCCACGTCGCCTATCTTCATCTCCAGCCCCAGGTCCTTGGCGGCCTGCCGGGCCTCGATCATGGTGTCGTGTTCGCGTGCCTTGGCCTCTTCGTACTTCTCCATGTCGGCCGGTCTGGCGATGCGATAGATGCGCTTGATTTCCTCGCCGGGCTTCAGGTATGCCTTCTTCATCTGCAGGGGCACCAGGCGGCCGGTCATGGTCACGATGCCGATGTCGTGTCCGGGGGAAGCCTCCACGGCCACGATGTCGCCCTTGTTGATGTTCAGGTGGTTGTCGTTTCGGTAGTATCCCTTTCGGGTGTTCTTGAACTGCACCTCGACGAGGTCTGTGGCCTCCTGGTTGTCGGGAAGGTCGGCCAGATAGTCGTGCACGTTCAGTTGGCACTGTCCCTTGCCACAGCCTCGGGCACACAGTCCACGTTCGTTATTTCCACAGATGTATCTCATAGTCTTTCTTTGTATGGCGCGATGTAGGCACGCCGGTGTTATCTCTTTAACAATATGGTTATCTTCAGCGCCAGGTCGTAGAAAACCATTTTGGCGTTGACGTTCTGTTCGATGTCGTTCTGGCAGCTGGCCAGTTCCTCGGTCAGGGGGATGACGTTGCGCTCGTTGATGAAGCGTGCGAAGTTTTGTGCAAATCCGCGTTCGGCGTCCGTCATGTAGTTGAGCTCCTGCCGTTGGAAGTTGTAGATGAAGTTTTCCCTCACCAGCCGCTGGCAGTATTCCAGCATGTGTTTCTGGCGTTCGCGTCCCATGGCGCCCACTTGTTCGGCCCAGGTGCGCATCTCCTTGGCCTTGCGCAGGTAGCATAGGCGCATGATGTCGACAAAGAGGTCGAAATATTCGCGGCGCTCGCTGTCCTCCTCGGCCAGTTTCATGGCCTGGGTGAAACTGCCTTGTGCAATGCGGGCCATGCTGTGGGCCTGAGCCTCCGGCATCTGGTACTGGTCGGTCAGGGCCTTGGCTATCTCCTCGTCGCTCAGTTTGGGCACATTGATGCGCTGTGTGCGGCTGACGATGGTGCCCAGGACCTGGTCGGGCTCCTGCGAGACGAGCAGGAAGTGGGTCCGCTCGGGTGGCTCCTCTATCAGCTTCAGCAGTTTGTTGGCCGTGGCGGGCGGCATCTTCTCGGGCAGCCAGACGATGATGACGCGGTAGCCGCCTTGGCTGGCCTTCAGCGATAGTTTGCGCTGCAGGGCATCGCTCTCGCTGACGTAGAACTGCAGTTGCTGGTTCTCGGCCCGCAGGTCGGCCAGCCAGTCGTTGGCGGTGAAGTAGGGTGTGCGCTGCAGTTGCTCGCGCCATTCCGTCAGTCGGTCGTCCGAGACGGGCTGTTCGGTTGACTTGGCCTTAATCAGGGGGAATGAGAAGTGGAGGTCGGGGTGTGCCCACTGGGCCGTCATGCGACAGGCGTGGCATGTGCCGCAGGGCTGTCCGCCCTCCTTGTGTTCGCAGAGCAGGTAGCGTGCCAGATGCAGGGCGATGGGCAACTTGCCGCTGCCCTCGGGGCCACAGAGCATCAGGGCATGGGGCAGACGTCCCTGGTCCACCATGTCCCGCAGTTGATGCACTATGTTCTCCTGGCCGATAATCATTCTTCCTCTTCAGCCTCGCGGCAAACCACGTTCTTCACTTCCCAGGTGGCGGCCACAGCATCCGTGGAGATGTAGCGGAAGGCCACGCTCACCGTCTTCTCGCCGGCAAACTGCGACAGGTCGAGCGACATGGGCAGGTAGTTCCAGTCGCTGCCGTCGGGCCATGTGCCCTCCACCTTGTCGGTCATGTTGGTCCAGGTGGCAGCGTCCAGACCGCCGCGGCCTGTGTAGTCGGTGCTCACCCACACCTGCAGGTAGTCGGTCACCGGTGTGCCGGCGTACTTCTGTGCCTGCTCGAAGGTGAAGATGGGCCGGACGGCCTTCTTCAGGTTCATGGCGGGGCTGATGGCCCATGCGTCGGTGGGGTAGTAGGTGCTCGACTTGAAGGCCGAACCTCTCAGACCGTATGTGGCATCGTAGCGCCAGACGTAGGTCAGGTCGCCGATGGAGCCCTTGTATTCCACGCTCCAGCCTGTGGCCATGTAGACGAGGTCCATGTCGGTCAGCGTGTTGCCACCCGTCAGTTCCGTGTTCAGGTAGTCGCCCTTGGCCTGCCATTCGCCGTCCTCCAGGGTGAAGGTTACTTCCTCCATCTCCTCCTGTACTTCCACACTTTCCACTTTGCCTTCCTCGCGCTTATACAGCTGCACGCCGAGGTAGCCCTCCTGCGACTCCAGGCTGGCCAGGTCGTAGGCGCCTGCGTTGTTGTACTGGGTGGTGAAGCGCAGCGTCTTCTGGCTGCCGGTGTTCACGATGTCGTAGGTCTTATCCTGTTCGTTGTAGGTGACGGTCCAATCGGGCCACTGCTCTTCGTCGTCCAGTTCGCCCAGGTCGTCGATGTAGTTGAAGCTGTTGTAGGTCCCCTTCATGTAGAGATATTGTTCGTAGGGGTTGCACAGGTACCACGAGTCGCCGTTCTTCATGAAGGTGTAGGTCCATGCGTCGGCCACGTCGTTGGCCCAGATGGTCTGCTGGCCCATGTTCACCACGGTGGCGGGGCACAGCGAATGGCCGGCCAGGAGCAGATAGCCGTAGGTCTTGCCTTCGCCCGAGGTGGCGAGGGGCTGCTCCTGTCCGACGGGCACGATGAGGTACTTGCCAGTCTCCGTCAGTTCGCCCTCGTTGGGCACGTAGGCGGCATCGCTCACGATGTTGCCCGAGCGGTAGCGTACGGTGATGCTGGAGCCGTCGGTCATGCTGTAGTATTGGCTGGTGCCCACCAGGTTCTTTAGCATGGCGGGCAGGTACTCCTGCGGGGTGACGTTGCCCACGAAGCAGGCGTTGGCGCCGCTCTTCTGCAGGTGGTCGGCGGTGGCGCCCGTCTCGTCCTGTGCGGCCAGGGCCTTGTTGTCGGCATTGGCGGCCATGTCGGCGTAGTTCTGGGGCGTCAGTTCGATGATGTAGTTGTTCACTTGCTGTGCCTGCCACAGTTCTTCGGGCTTGCCGAAGTTGTGCTCGGTATAGTCCTCGCATGAGGCGCAGAACAGGGCTGCCGTGGCGAGGAGGAATATATTTCTTGTCTTCATAGTTGTTTGTTTCTTAGGTTTCCTGGATTAGAAGTTCACTTTCAGGCGTATGGTGTACGTGCGGCCGAAGTTGTAGAATACGTATACATTGTCGGCACTGGCAACGCCCGTGCTGGTGCTGCTGTTGTAGGCCTTGCCGATGTACTGGTAGTCGAACAGGTTGTTGATGACGCCCGACAGGGTGGCATCGAACAGTTTGCCCACCTTGAACTTATAGGAGGCGTGGAGGTCGACTTGCGAAGCCGAGGGTATCTTCCAGGGGTCCTGCGGGGTGGTGGTTGTCCATTCGCCGGTGGTGGAGTTCTGCTTCACGGTGATGTTCGAACCGGAGAGCGAGTAGTAGCTGTAGTTGCGACCGTAGTAGACCCAGTCGCCGCCAATCTTCAGCTGCTGGCCTTCCTTCAGGCCGAGCACCTCGCCCAGCTTGAAGTCCACACTGACGGAACTGGTGGTCTGTGCCGAACCGCCGACGCGGATGCCGTCGAGGTTCACGCGGGCCTGTGCATGCTGGGCCGAGAAGGGCTCTACGGCATTGCCGGCAGCGTCGACGGCATTTGAGCGTTCGTCGTAGACGTAGCCCTCGCCGATGCCGTCCCACTTCCAGTCGCCCAGGGAGAACATTCCGCGCAGTTCCACCCATTTGGCGGGATAGAAGCGAGCCTCCAGTTCCACGCCCATGTGGCGGGCATCCACGCCGGTCATGTTCATGTAGCCCGTCTCCTGGTTGTCCAGGGTCAGGTACTTGGTCATCGACTTGTCCATCCAGCGGGTGAAGTAGCCGTTCACCTTCACGTTGGCCCAGCGGCACTGCCATCCGTAGCCCAGTTCCACGGAGAATATCTTCTCGTTCTTGGCGTCGGAGTTGAGGTAGTTGCTCTTGGTGCTGTTCATGAATGCGGCGTTGAACTTCGGCGCGCGGCTGATGTAGCCCAGGTTGACGAATACGTTGTGGTAGTCGTTGATGTTCAGGTTGGCGCCGGCCTTGATGTTGCCGCCCAGGAAGTTGGCAATGTCGCTCTTGGCATTGTCCTTCGAGTAGTAGAAGCGGTCGTAGCGCCACATGGTGGTGTTGTTCAGTGCACCGTTGAGGTAGGTGCTCCAGGGGCCGTGGTTATATTCGGCCTGTGCGAACACGCCCTCCTGTATGTTGTAGCCCGAGTAGTCGCGATATACCTTGTCGCCCACGTAGAGCTTCTGGTACACCCAGTTGGGGTTGGCGGCCACGGGGTTGTTCAGGGGGTTGACGGTGGAGCGGTCCTGGTCGTCCATGAAGTATTGTCCGCCCAGCAGGTCGGTGATGACCGTGGAGTGGTCGCCGCGATACCAGCGGAAGTCCAGTCCGGCATACACGTTCCAGTCCTCGTTGATTTGGTTCTTGTAGGTGGAGAGCAGGCCCGTCCACAGGTGGTCGTTGACGCTCTTGCACATGGCCAGCACGGAGCCCTCATTGCTCAGTGCATTGCGCATGTAGAGCGCATCGTAGTCGAAGTAGCCGTCGGCCGTGCGGAAGTCGTTCTTCACCAGGCCGTTCTGTGCACCGTAGTAGTCGGTGTAGGCTCCGGCTCCGTGTCCCTCGGCCGTAGAGCCGTTGCCACGTCCGATGCTCATGTAGAGGGCCGTCGACAGGCTGCTGTGGCCGTTGATGGTCCAGTCGTGGTTGAGCGAGAGCTGGGGCTTGTGGTATCGGTTCTGTGCGGCATTGTACTCCTCGCCGTGGAGGTAACCGAAGTTGGGGTTGTAGCGGTAGTGCTTGTCGCCGTACTGCTGGCGCACGCGGGCCCATTCCTGTATGCTCAGCGGACCGTAGTTCTGGCTCGAAATGCGCTGTCCGTGCTGCTGTATGGTACCGAAGCCGGTGAAGGAGAGGGTGTGCTGCTCGTTGAACTTCTTGGCGATGCTGGCAAACCACGTGTAGCCCGAATAGTTGGTGCCCTGCACGTAGCCGTCGCCCCACTGGCGTGCGCCCAGCAGCGTCATGCCCCAGCCCTTGGCTGACATGCCCGTCGAGACGTTGAAGGCTATCTTGTTGGCTGCGTTGTTGCCCATCTGGTAGGTGACGCTTCCGCCGCGCTTCTGGTCGAGGGTCTTGGTGATGATGTTGATGGTGCCGCCCACGCTGGGTGCGCTCACCTTAGATGCGCCCAGTCCGCGCTGTGTCTGAATGATCTTGGCCACGTCGGCGATGCCGGCCCAGTTGCTCCAGTAGACGGTGCCGTTCTCCATGTCGTTCATGGGCACGCCGTTCACCATGGTGGCCACGTTGGTGTTGTCGAAGCCGCGCATGTATATCTCCGAGTCGCCCCAACCGCCGCCTTGCTTGTTGGCGTGCACGCCGGGCGTTGTCTTCATGATTTCGGGGAACTCCTGTCCGCCCAGCTTTTCTTCAATCTCCTCGATGGTGACGTTGGACAGGGCCACGGGCGTCTTGCGGTCGAAGGCCATCGTGCCGGTCACCGTCACGCCTTCCAGGGCCACCTCGTCGGGCTGCAGTTGCAGCGTGCCCATCTCTCCGCTCCTGGGTACGGTGAACTTCTGGGCCTTGAAGCCCATGTAGTTGACCGTCACTTCGCGGTGTCGGTTGGGATTGCTCAGTGTGAACTTGCCGTCGGCGTTCGACACTGTACCTGTCTTTTCACCCATGATGCGCACCTGCGCACCCACCAGCGGTTCGCCCGTCTCGGCGTCCACCAATGTGCCCTTCACCGTCGTCTGGGCCACGGCCCCTGAGGCCATGGTCAGCAACGCTGTCAGCACGATAGTTCTAACTCTTTTCTGCATTGTATGGTTGTGAGTTTATTCGTAAATCAGGGCAAAGGTAATATTTTTTTTTTAATTTTGAAAATATAGGCTCTTCATTATCTCCATCTATGATGGAATCTCTTCCTCTGTCCTCCTTTTTGTGCCCTCGTGGTCGCTTTTCCTCGGGTTCGTTATCTTTTTTCCTCGCTTCCGCTGTCTCTCCTTTACATGAACGCCCTCTATTTTTTACATGAATGTTCCCCCTTTTTTACAAGTTCGGGAGGAAAAGTTCCGCCATCGGCGGCGTCCGTGCGTCCGCCGACGATGGATGTACGGACACCGTCGATGGATGTACGTTCATCGGCGATGGCGGAACTTTCCCTCCCGACGCTGTCAGGAAGGTCTTGCTCGGGTGTCAGAAATGTATGGTGAGGTTGGCGCCAACCTGCAGTGGTGCACCGCGTTGGGCGAAGTAGAGCGTCTGGCCGGTGGCACTGCTGTCGAAGGCGAAGGTCGAGTATCGGGGCTCGGTGAGATTGCGGCCCCAGAGGTTGAGGCTGACGTCGTGACGGAAGTCGAGCCGCACGTGGGCGCCGAGGGTGGCATAGAAGGGCTGGGCGTAGGTGTTGGTTTCGTCCCAGTAGGTCTTGCCTTGGGCGCAGAGGTTGGCCCCGAGTGTCAGGGCGCGGAAGGCGCACGAGGAGAAGTTGAACCGATAGTCGGCCACGGCGGCCAGCGTGTGGGCAGGGACGAAGGGCGTCGTGTTGCCGCGGTAGGAGACGTTCTGGCCGTCGATGGTGTCGTCGTAGCGGCGGAAGGCGGCGTGGGTGTAGCCGTAGCAGAGGACGTAGGTGAGGCGGTTGTCGACGGCATGGCCGCGGAGGGCCATTTCCAGGCCGCAACTGTAGCTCTTGGCGGCGTTTGCCGTCAGCCGGCCGTAGCCGTAGTTGTTGGCAAAGCGGGCCACCTGCTGGTCGCGCAGTTCCATGTAGTAGACGGCTGCATCGAGCTGCAGGCGCTGGCTGAAGAGGTTGAGGTGGGTGCCCAGTTCGTAGTTCCACGATGTCTCGGGCTCGTAGCTGATGGCATCGCGTATCTTGTCGTACTCCTGTGCGTCGTGCTCCACGATGAGGTCGGCGCGTGCCTGCTGGGCAAACTTGCGCAGCTCGGGCTGCAGTATGTCGCCGAACGACTGGATGTTGTAGCCTCCGGCGCGGTAACCCTTGTTGACGGAGAGGTAGAGCGAGCCGTCGCAGTTCTCCTTCGCGGGCAACTGGTAGCGCAGGGCGGCCTTAGGCAGGAGTTGGTTGAAGTGGTCGGTGTCGTGGTGGCGCAGGATGTCGGTGATGCGGGCATCGACGTTGACGCCCAAGACGCTCTCCACGATGTGGGCCTCGGCACCTGTGTCGTAGTCGATGGCCACATGGCTGAAGTCGTAGCGCAGGCCGAGGGTGGCCGTCAGGCGGTCGGTGATGCGGTAGCTGCTCTCGTGGAACAGGCCCAGGTTCTGCTGCGGTGTCTGGAAGTGGCCGAAGATGGGGCGGTCGATGTCCATGTGGATGTGGCAGCCGCCACGTGCCTCGATGGAGGCGGCCGTCTCGGCATCGGCCTGTGCCAAGGCGTCTTCAGGCGACATGCCCTGTGCCATGAGTTCCGTCATGCGGCGGCCCGACATGGCGTTGAGCATACCGTTGTAGGCGTAGTCCTGGATGGTCTGGGAGAGATAGTCGTTCATGCCCGGGCGGAAGTCGACGGGCGCATCGGTCTTGTTCCAGAGGGCTGAGACGAAGGCTCCCGTCACCCATTGCCATCGGCCTTCGGTCTGGCTCTTCAGGGTCACCTCCTCGGTCAGGGCCTGCTGGCGCTGGTGCTGGTGCATGCGCATGAGGTCGGCCGCGGTGTAGTCGATGTCCATGTGCATGTGGTCGCGCAGATATTGGAAACTGGTGGTGCTCGTGAGCACGAACTTAGGCGCCTGCCACTGTGTCGTCAGGCCGGTGGTCAGGAGGTGGCGCCGATAGGTGCCTTGATAGTCGGATGCGGGCAGGGCGGCGCGGTGGGTGTTGAGCTCGAGCTTGCCGTAGGGGAATCCGTTCTGGTCCACCCACTGGTAGTCGGCCGTGAGGTCGAAGGAGAGCGTCTGCCGGGGGCGATAGATGGCGCGCACCTTGCCTCCGGCCTCGTTCATGAGGTCGGCCTGTTGCCCTGTGACCTGATTCTTCCAGAATCCGTTCTGGCCGTTGTAGAACGAGGCTACGGACAGGGCAGCCTTGTCGCTGAAGCGATGGTGGTGGGCTACCTCGGCCTGCCGGTGGCCATACATGCCGCCGCTGAGGCTGATGTCGGTGCCCTGGTAGTTCATGGGGTTGCGCGAGTACATGCGCACCAGTCCGCCCTCCGAGTTCATGCCGTAGAGGGTGCCCTGTGCGCCGCGCAGCACGTCGATGCGTTCCAGACTGTAGGTGTGGAAGTTGTACATGCTCTTCGTGGCCAGGGGTATGCCGTCCATGTACATGCCGATGGCGCTGCTGCCCTCCTTGGCTCCGATGCCGCGGATGTAGGCCGACGAGGTGTAGCGCGAGCCGTATTCGGGCATCGTGAACGAGGGTACGTAGAGGCTCATTTGGCGCACGTCGCCGATGTTCAGCTTCTGCAGGTCGGCGGCCGAGAACATGGTGCTGCTCAGGGGCAGTGTGCGCAGGCGACCCGTCTCCTTGGGCTGCGCCACGATGACTATCTCGTCGAGGTCGACCACGCGTGAGGAGTCGGCGGCCGTGTAGGATGTAGGGTGAAGGATGGGGGACGAAGGATGAAGGTTGGGGGAAGAAGGATGAAGGTTGGGGGAAGAAACGCGTTCAGCACGGAGACCCATGAGGGCCACCGTGCTGAACAATACAACTATCAATTCTTTTTCTATGTGCATCAATTACTTGTCTGTAGGCATTTCACCCGTCTGGAAGGTGAAGGTCATGTCGCCGTGTCCCACTTCCATGTGGGCCGAGATGACGGCTGTCAGCTGTGTCTTGTCGGCGCTGATGGTGGCGCTTTCCAGTTTGCAGGCAAAGGTCTGTGTGGGATTCTCGGGGTCGCGGGGATTGTTCATGACGAACGAGCCCTCGCCGTGCTCCAGTTTGTAGCCCGTATCCGTCTTGCTGGCCTGTATGCCCGTGATGGTGGCAGTGCCCCAAACGGCGTCGGTGAAGGTGGCTACCAGGGAGCCGCCGTCGCTCAAGGCCAGCGTGAAGGTGTCGTTGGCGTAGTTTTTATTGAGGTATGTCGTAACCAGGTTGGTCCAACCCTCGTAGACTCCGACCACGGCCTTGTTGGCCTCGGAGGTCGTACCCTGGTCCTGGGGTGTAGGTTCGTCGTCATCGCCGCAGGCAACGAAGGAGAATGCGCCCAGTGTGAGGGCCATCAGCATGAAAATGTTCTTCAGTTTCATAACAATCATTTTAGCGTTTCGTTTGCGACTGCAAAGTTAATGAGGATTGCGCAGGTGTGCAATCCTCATTTATGATGATTTTAGGGTCATCACTATACTTTATGTAAGAGTAGCGGCGCTTCATATAAGCGTAGTGGGCGCGTTCGCTCTCTATCCTTTCAGGAAGGGTCAGGCGGGCTCTTCGGTTTGCTGGGGCTCTTCCTTCTTCTTAGCCAGATATTCGGGCAGTGCCATGCCGGCCTGGTCGAAGAGTTCGCCGAGTGGGGGCACGCTCTTCATGAGTCCCGAGAGGAAGTTGGCCGTGCTGGTCTGGCCGTTGCCGCCGGCGCCGTTGTCCCAAACGGTGACCTTGTCGATGTTGATGCCCTTGATGGCCTCCACCTGCGTCTTGACGAGTTCGGGCAACTTCTCCAGTAGCAACAGGGTATAGGCCTTCGTAGCATCGCCTCCGGCGGCCTGAATCATCTTGTCGTAGCCCTGTGCCTGCTTGGTCAGAATCTCGAACAGACCCTTGGCCTCGGCCTCCATCTTGGCAAAGATGGCGTCGGCCTCACCCTTGGCGTTCACGCGCTTCTGTTCGGCAGCGGCCTCGGCCTCGATGACCAGGCGCTTCTTCTCGATTTCCTGCTTCACGATGACGTTGGCGTTCTGCGTCGAACGTTCGCGCTCGGCACGGGCGTTTTCGGCCTTCTGCTCGGCGGCGTACGATTCCTCGAGGGCCTGGGCCTGGGCCACCTTCTCGGCAGCCGTGGCGCGGCGTTGTGCCTCGGCCTCGCGCTCGCGGCGGTCGGCATCGGAGTTGGCGATGTTTATCTTGGCTTCATTCTCACCTCGGACGGCTTCGGCATTGGCGGCAGCCGTACGGATGCGGGTCTCGCGGACGGCGTCGGCCTTACCGATTTCACCCATCTTCTCCTGCTCGGCCACACGCACCTTGGCCTCGTTGATGGCCTTGGCGGCTGCTTCCTGTCCGAGGGCTTCGATGTAGCCGCTCTCGTCGTTGATGTCGGTCACGTTGACGTTGATGAGGCGCAGACCTATCTTCTTCAGTTCCACCTCTACGTTCGACGATATGGCCTCCAGGAACTTGTCGCGGTCGGAGTTCAGTTCCTCGATGCTCATGGTGGCGATGACCAGACGGAGCTGTCCGAAGAGGATGTCGCGGGCCAGTTCCTGAATCTGCTGTGCGGTCAGGCCCAGCAGTCGCTCGGCAGCGGCCAACATGCTTTCGGGCTCGGTGCTGATGCCGACGGTGAAGCGGCAGGGCACGTCGACGCGTATGTTCTGGCGCGACAGGGCATTGGTGAGGTTGGCATCGATGCTGATGGGGGTCAGCGACAGGTAGGCGTAGTCCTGAATGATGGGCCACACGAAGGTGCCGCCACCGTGGACGCACTTGGCACTCTTGCTGGAGCGCGATGTGCCGTATACGACCAGAATCTTATCGGACGGACAACGGCGGTAGCGATTGATGACCGCCATGAACAGCAGTACGGCTACGACTGCAAGGATGAGGATGAGATAGAATTCCATATTGTAGTGTTTTAGGGTTTTAATGAGATTTTCTAGGATTTTCTAGGATTTCCTAGGATTTCCTAGGATAGCCTAGGTATGCCTAGGTATGCCTAGGAAAACCTAGGACTGCCTAGGAAATTATGCTTTCTCCACCAGCAGCGTGTGGTCGCCTACGATGTCCAGCACGCGCACCTTGCAGCCCGAGGAGATTTGTTCGCCGTTGGTGATGGCGGGCAACTCCTGTACGGAGCCGTGGAAGGAGAATTGCACCTTGCCCTCGCCCTGGCGGTCGGCAGGAATGCGCAGGTAGACGTCGGCCACCTGGCCCACGGCCTCGCGGATGTTGAACGAACCGTTGTGCTCCAGGCGCATCAGTTGGCGGAACATCAGGATGAACACTCCCACGAATACACACCCCGTTATCAGGGCAACGATGGCCAGCAACATGGGACTCTTGATGGTGGACGAGAAACATACGCCGCCCCAGCCGATGCCGAGGAAGAAGTTGACGAAGTTGCGTACGGTGAAGAGCTGTATGGCTCCGCCCGTGTCCATGGTATCGCCATTGCCGTCGGTGTCGAATCCGCCGTCCATGTCGAAGTCGCCTGCGTCGCTGTCGCCGATGCCGATGAACGTGAGCACCATCTGAATAATGAATACCAGTGAGGCAAAGATGGCGATGCCCCAGTAAACACGCATTGTGGGTTCGAGCGTGTTATACCATGTCGTAATAGCATCCATGTCGTGTAGTTTTTAAGTGTTTCTCTGCCAAAGTTAAGAAATTCCTTGCATCTGTGCAAGCAATCTTCGATTTTTCGCGCAGAAAAAAATTAGGGACCCACCGTAGTCGGCCGGGTCCCTGATGGTATTATCGTTATTTCGATGTCCGAAATGACTATTCCGTGAAAGCCTGTCGCTCGGCTTCGGCAATAATTTCCTCGCGCGTCTTGGCACGCATGGAGATGTCGGAGAAGTCGATGTCGACGTTCTCGTCGCTGCTTTCCGTGGCGGTCTGCTTCTCGACGTTGCTGACGGGGGCGATGTCGTAGTAGCGTTCCATTTGCAGTTCCTTGGGGGCCGTCAGTGCCAGTTTGAACTCGCGGTCGGAGTTGAGGCGTCCCATGGCCTGCTTGGCTGCCGCTTGCTGGCTTTCCTTCTTGGAGTATCCGCGTCCCGTGCCGCAGAGCGTGCCGTTGATCATGATGTAGGTGGTGAAGACGGGGCTGGAGTTGTTCTCCTTGCCCTCCTCGAACTGGAACTCGATGTTGACGCGGTTGCGCTGTCCCCATTCGATGAGTTTGCTCTTGTAATTCACCTCGTTGGCCACCTTTTCGATGTTTACGAGGTGGTCCATGATTTTCTTCTTCACGAACCGTACGCAGTGGCCGTATCCGCGGTCGAGGTATATGGCACCCACGAGGGCCTCGAAGGCGTTGCCGTTGACGTAGCTGTTGTGGGCTTGCGACTTCAGGTCGGAGACGATGAGCTGGTCGAGCCCCATTTCCTTGGCCAGTTTGTTGAGCGACTGGCGCTTGACGATGTTGCTGCGCGTGTTGGTGAGAAATCCCTCGGGCTTCTTGGGGAAATGGCGGTAGACGATGTGTCCGACTACTGCCCCCAGGATGGCGTCGCCCAGGAACTCCAGGCGCTCGTTGTTCAGTCGCTTGCCTTCGATCTGCACCTTCTTCGATGCCGAGCGGTGCAACAGGGCCACCTTGTAGGGGCGTATGTCCTTGGGGTAGAATCCCAGTATCTGGTAGAGGGAACGATAAAGCCCCCTATCCCGGAGGAAAGGGAGCTTTATGCAGGTTATCAGGTCTTGGAAATCCACGGTCTAATGTCTTTAGGGTCTTTAAGGTTTTTAAGGTCTTTAGGGGGCCTAAAGGTCGTTAGCCGACGAATTTCTTGAAGATGGCGCAAGCGTTGTGTCCGCCGAAACCGAAGGTGTTGCTCAGGGCGGCACGCACGGTGCGCTGCTGGGCCTTGTTGAACGTGAAGTTCAGTCGGTAGTCGATTTCGGGGTCCTCGTCGCCCTCCTCGTGGTTGATGGTGGGCGGTACGATGTCGTTCTCTACGCTCAGTACGCTGAACATGGCCTCGATGGCACCGGCAGCACCCAGCAGGTGGCCTGTCATCGATTTCGTGCTGCTGATGTTCAGTTCGTAGGCATGCTGTCCGAATACGTCCAGGATGGCCTTCACCTCGGAGATGTCGCCGACGGGTGTGCTGGTGCCGTGGACATTGATGTAGTCGATGTCCTCGGGCTTCATGCCGGCATCCTCCAGTGCGTTGCGCATCACCAGCTTGGCACCCAGTCCTTCGGGGTGGCTGGCCGTGATGTGGTGGGCGTCGGCACTCATGCCGCAACCGGCCACTTCGGCGTAGATGTGTGCACCGCGGGCCTTGGCGTGCTCCAGTTCCTCCAGGACGAGTATGGCAGAGCCCTCGGCCATGATGAATCCGTCGCGGCTGGCGCTGAACGGGCGGCTGGCCTTTTCGGGCTCGTCGTTACGGGTGGAGAGGGCATGCATGGCGTTGAATCCGCCTACGCCGCCGGGATAGATGGCAGCCTCGCTGCCGCCGGTGACCATGACCTCTGCCTTGCCCAGGCGGATGAGGTTGAAGGCGTCGGCCAGTGCGTTGGTCGAGCTGGCACAGGCGCTCGATGTGATGTAGTTGGGTCCGTGCATGCCGTACTTCATGCTAATCTGTCCGGCAGCGATGTCGGCAATCATCTTGGGGATGAAGAAAGGACTGTACTTCGGGCCCAGGGTCTCATGGGTGCGTTCGTAGTTCCATTCCTCCTCCTCGAAGGTCTTCATGCCACCGATGCCCACGCCCAGCACCACGCCAACGCGGTTCAGGTCGGTCTGCTCCAGGTCGAGCCCGCTGTTTTCCAGGGCCATCGATGCGGCGGCCATGGCAAACTGGCAGTAGGGGTCCATCTTGCGGGCCTCCTTGCGGTCGATGAAGTCTTCGGCCTTGAAGTCCTTCACTTCGCAGGCGAAGGTGGTCTTGAAGTTGGTGGCATCGAAATGTGTAATGGGGGCTGCACCGCTCTTGCCGGCCACAATGTTCTTCCACGTCTCCTCGACGTTGTTGCCCAGTGGCGTGACGGCGCCCAAGCCCGTTACAACTACTCTTTTCAGTTCCATAAGTCTTGTGTTAAGTGAAGAATGAAGAGTGAAGAGTGAAGAATAAAAGTTACCATCAGGCATTGTGCCTCAATATGGTTGAGTAACTTTTATTCCTCGCCCTTCACTCTTCACTCGTAAGTTCGTTTAGGCCTGAGCCTCTTCGATAAACTTGATAGCGTCGCCCACAGTGGCAATCTTCTCGGCAGCGTCGTCGGGGATGGTGATGTTGAATGCCTTCTCCAGCTCCATAATCAGCTCAACGGTGTCCAGAGAGTCGGCACCCAGATCCTGCGTAAAGTTTGCAGTTTCAACAACTTCGCTTTCGTCTACACCCAGTTTATCAACGATGATAGCCTTTACTTTTGCTTCAATTTCAGCCATAGTAGTAATAATTAAATGTTATGTTAATATTAGTCTTTCTTCTCAAATCGGGTGCAAAGTTACTACTTCTTTGGCATTTAACCAAATAAATGCTCAAAAAACAGCCCTTTTTTGCACACGACATGGGCCTGTGTGCAATATTATTCGCGCCGGAGAGGGTAGTTTCCGCGCAATTGCTCAAATGTCTGTGGCGCCTGTTTCAGTGCCAGGGAGTCGTCTATCGGGTTGTATCGCAGTCCGGTGCGCATGGGGTCGGCGGCGGGGATGGTCAGTGGACCGTCGACCATCGGCCGGCGGAAATGCCTGGCCAGTGCCTCCAGGCTCATGCGTGTGGCGTTGGCCTTGCCGTCGGCCGAATAGCCTGCGATGTGCGGCGTGGCTATGAAGGCGCGGCTGAGCAGTTCGCTGTTCACCTCGGGCTCGTTCTCCCAGGTGTCGATGATGGTCTGGCGGATGCGGCCTTCGTCCATGGCGCGCAGCAGAGCCCCCTCGTCGGCCACACCGCCGCGTGCGGCATTGATGACGATGGGCCGCCGCTCCGACTGGCTCAGCAACTGCTCGTCCATCAGGTGCCAGGTGGGGTAGGGCCCCTCGGTGGTGAGCGGCGTGTGGAGGGTGATGATGTCGCACGAGGCGGCAATATCCTGGAGCGTAGCCTGGGGGATGGAGAGTGGCGGGTCGTTCACCAGTATCCGCTTCACATAGGGCTGCATGGCCTGGCCGACGGCTCGCCCCACGTGGCCATAGCCCACGATGCCTAAGGTGGCCTCGGCCAGACGGATGAGCCCGGCCCGCTCGGCCTGCATCAGACTGTTCCTGACGTATTGCCCCACGCTGGCGGCATTGCACCCCGGGCAGTTGGTCCATCGGATGCCTGCGTCGTCGAGATAGTGCGTGTCCAGATGGTCGTAGCCGATGGTGGCCGTGGCGATGAACTGCACGCGACTGCCCTCCAGCAACTGGCGGTTGCAGAGCGTGCGTGTGCGCACAATCATGGCGTCGGCATCGCGCACATCGCCGGCCGTGATGGCTGCTCCGGGCAGGTATACCACCTCGTCTGCCACCTGTTCGGCCAGGCCTCGGATGAAGGGAATCTTATCGTCGACGATGAGTTTCATAGTCTTTTTCTTATTTTGGTTTTCTTAGGATATCCTAGGTAACCCTAGGCAGACCTAGGAAATCCTAGGCCATCCTAGTCAATCCCAGGCAATTCTGATAAATTGTCCACCACCACATCGCAGAGGCTCTCTATCGCTTCCCTGGGGTTTGTGGTGGCCAGTCCCACGACATACGCCCCGCTGGCCCGTCCCGAGCGCAGGCCGTTGATGCTGTCCTCAAACACCACGCAGTCCCCAATGGGCACCTCGAAGGCTGCGGCCGCACGTAGGTAGCAGTCGGGCGAGGGCTTGCTTCCGGCAAAGTCTTCGGCCGTCAGTATGCGCTCGAAGAGGGTGGTCAGTTCGGGCCGCTTCGTGTAGACGCTCTCCATCTTTGCCCGGTTGCTGCTGGTCACGATGGCCGTGTGTATGCCCCGCTGCCGCAGTCCCTCTACGTACGCGCGCGTACCTATAATATAATTATACTGCATCTGTGCCTCAAACTCGTCCAGCCTCTGGGTTATCTCCTCCTGCTTGGCCGGGTCGGTGATCCAGCCGTCGAAGATTTGCCGGAGCGTCTGCCCCTTGATGCGCTGGGCAAAGTCGGGCACGTCGGGCCGGTATTCGCGGCCCATCTGTCCCCAGAACACTGAGTACTGCCCCTCGGTGTCCAGCACCACTCCGTCCAGGTCGAACAGGGCTGCCTTGAATTGCTTTTTCATTACTTTTTCCATGTTTTCGGCCACAAAATTACAAAATTCTGCCGACATAATTGCAAGCCTCGCGAGGGAAAGTTCCGCCGCCGTCGGTGTCCGTCCGTCCGTCGTCGGTGTCCGTACATCCATCGTCGATGGCTGTACGTTCATCGTCGATGGCGGAACTTTCCCTCGCGCGCCTGTCAGGAAGTTGCAATAAAATTGGTACTTTACTGCGGTGGAGCAGGATTTTTTTCGTATCTTTGCCGCAAATATGAAGAAAATACACATCATTACACCCGTTAAGGACAACATCGACCAGACGCTCGATACGGTTCGCGCCGTACTGGCATCGCATTTGACAGTTCCTTACACCTATACGCTCTACAACGACTTTTCTTCGGCGGAAAACACCAGTCGGCTCGAAGCCGCCAGCCGCGAGATGGGCTTCAACTTGGTGAATCTCAGCGACCTGACGAAGCATCCCTCGCCCAACTATCTGCTGGTGCTGCAGCGCGAGCGCCACATGTGTCTCGACGAGGAGGCTGCCTTGCTCATCGTGGAAAGCGACGTCACCGTGCGCCCCGACACGCTGCAGGGCCTCTGCGACGGTGCCGACCAGCATGCCGACGCCGGTATAGTGGCCTCGGTGACGGTGGACGAGGGCGGAGCGATTAACTACCCGTACCTCTACGCCCGGGGGCAGGAAGGCCTGGTGGTCGATACCCATCGCCACTGCTCGTTCTGCTGTTCGCTGCTCACGCCCGAACTGTTGCGCCGCGTCGATTTCGACCAGTTCGACCAGTCGAAGTCGTGGTTCGACGTCACCATCTCGCACCGCTCCCTCGAGTCGGACCTCCACAACTATCTCTTTGCCACGCTGCCCGTGCTGCACCGTCCGCATGGCAGCCGGCCCTGGAAGCAGTTGAAATACAAGAATCCGCTGCTCTACTACTGGCGCAAACTGACCAAAGGATTCGATAAGATATGAAGGCCTCGCTCATCATCTCCGTCTACGACAACATCCCCTTCCTGCGTGCCGTTCTCGACTCGCTCAGGTGGCAGTCCGAACAGGACTTTGAGGTCATCATCTCGGAGGATGCCGAGCATGAGGACATGGCCCGCTTCGTCAGCGAATATCCCTTCGCCAATCCCGTCCAGCACCTGACGCAGCCCGACACCGGATGGCGCAAGGAGCTGGCCCTGAACCGGGCCGTGGAGGCAGCACGTGCCGAATGGCTCATCTTCGTCGATGGCGACTGCGTGCTGCATCCCCGTTTCGTGGAGATGCATCTGCGCTATGCCGCTCCCGATGTGGTGCTGGCCGGCAAGCGCTTGCGCCTGTCGAAGGCCATTTCCGAACGGTTGCTTTCGGGTCAGACAGATGCCCGCGAGATGCCCTCCATTGTTCGCCGCAGCCTCTTGCTGGGCGGCAATGGCCTGCGCCACATGGAGGAAGGATTCTTCCTCAGCCCCGACAGCTGCTTGGGCCGCCTCGTGGCCGGTCGCGAGAACCACTCGATAACGGGCTGCAACATGTCCCTCTCGCGTGAGTCGCTGCGCCGCATCAACGGATTCGACGAGGACTATACGCGCCCGGCCATCGGCGAGGATGTCGACCTCGAGTGGCGACTGCGCGGTGTAGGGGTGGAGAAGCGTTCGCTGCGCAATCTGGCCGTGCAGTACCACCTCTGGCACCCCGCCAGCTGGACCGACCAAACGGAGAACCAGGCCCTCATGCGCCAACGCCAAGTCGCCCGCCAGTATGTCTGCCTGAACGGCATAAAGAAACTTTAACTCCCCCCTAATCCCTAATCCCTAATCTCTAATCCCTGATCCCTAATCCCCAATGTCCCCTCTCGTATCCATCATAGTTCCCGTGTACAATGCCGAGCCCTTTCTGGCCGAAACGTTACGTTCGATACAGGGCATACAGTACGATGCCCTGGAGATACTGCTCATGGACGACGGTTGCCAGGACGGCAGCATGGCCATAGCCCGCGAGTTTGCCAGTCAGGACCCGCGCATACGCCTCTACAACCAGCCCAACCAGGGCGCATCGGCTGCCCGCAACAACCTGATTCGCCAGGCGCAGGGCAAGTACATTCTGCCCATCGATGCCGACAACCTGGTGGAACCCACCTACGTGGCCCATGCCGTGGAGGTGATGGAGGGCGACCCGGAGGTGAAGGTGGTGTGTCCGCGCACCGACCAGTTCGGACTTCGCACGGGCGAGATACATTACCCCCCCTACAGCATCCACGTGCTGGCCCGGAAGAATATCATCGACGCCTGCGCCATGTATCGGCGCGCCGACTGGGAACGCGTGGGCGGCTACTGTCCCGAGGTGCCCACACGCGAGGACTGGGAGTTCTGGCTCTCGATGCTGGAATATGGCGGCAAGGTAGTACGCCTGCCCGACATCGAGTTCCACTATCGCCAGCATGGCACGTCCAAGCGCCACCGCATGCGCCATCGTTTCCACGAGGTCATCGACATTGTCAACCTTCGCCACCCTGAACTCTACGAACGGGAGTTCGGAGGCCCTTTGCGCCACATGCGTTGCCTGTCGACGCTGCTCAACGCCCTCTACCGCCTGGCACATCCGCGCCGCACGGTGATGGCGGACGAGTCGAACACCGACCTGCGGTATTTCGTCCGCGCGCTGCCCGTCCATTTCTCGGCCGGACACGGTGAGGTCATATACAAACGGCGCAACGAACTGCGCATCCTCGCCTTCCAGGGCGTCGACTATGTGGTGAAGCAGTTCGCCGTACCCAATCCGCTCAACCGCCTGGTCTATGGATTCCTGCGCAAGTCCAAGGCGCAGCGCTCCTGCGAATATGCCCAGATGCTCATCGGCAAGGGCATCTGCAGTCCACGCCCAGTGGCCTGGCAGACGGAGCGCAACGGCCTGCTCATGGCCTACAGCTACTATGTGTCGGAGAAGAGCCGTTGCCCCTACACCTATTCCGACATCCTCTCCGGCAGCCTTCCCGCTGCCGACGAAGAGCGCTACCTGCACCTTATCGCCCAGATGGTGGCCCGGCTCCACGACCAGGGCATGGTGCACCAGGACCTTTCTCGCGGCAACATCCTCTTTGGCGACGGCGACCGCGTGGAACTCATCGACCTCAACCGCATCCGTTTCCGTAAGGTCGGCATGGAGGAGGGCTGTCGCAACTTTGCCGAGCGCCTGCCTGCCACCGAACGGCAGCGGCGCCTCATGGCCGAGGCCTATGCCCAGGCGCGTGGCTTCGATGCCGACGAATGTCTGCGGCTGATGCTCAAATTCAATCGTGAAAAGTCGTGAATAAAGGCAAGACGACAGGGAACCGGAATTTTTTCAGTTTTTAATTAACCGTATTTCAAATTTTGACCGTACAGTAGATATGGACATCCTGAGACGAGCGGAAAAGGCCATCTGGCAATGGCCCAAAGAGAAGAAGAGTGTGGCGCAGCCAAGACTGGTGATGACGCTGTTGGTAAAGAACGAAGAGGATAAACTGGAACAGAACCTGTTGTTCCACAAAGCAATGGGGGTGGACCTGTTTATTGTCACCGACAACAACTCCACCGACAAGACGATGGACATCCTGAGGCGCTACGAGCAAAAGGGGTGGATAGCCGAAATCATAGAGGAAAGGGCCACGGGATATGAGCAGAAGCAGTGGGTGGACCGTATGATAATCCTGGCACGCGACCGCTACAAGGCCGACTGGGTTATCAATGCCGATGCCGACGAACTGTGGTACGTGCCGTCGGGCAACCTGAAGCAGGAGATGGCCCGGTGCCGATGCCGTGTCCTCCGTTGCCAGGTCTGTGGCATGTATCCCGAGGAGGGACTGCCCTTTTGGCAATGGACCCACCGCGTGGTGCCCGTCACGGGGGCAGAGGCAGCGTCCCTTTCCCCCCACTCAGCCTTTGGGGCACAGCACAAGAAGGTGGCACATCGCACGGCAGGCTACATCGCCATCTCCATGGGCAATCACAAAGTGACCATGCTGCCGCCCACTGTCGAGGACAGCAACATACGTGTCTATCACTATAACATCGGCACTCGTGAGGCCTTTATCCAGAAGATGGTGCAGGGAGGCCGTGAACTGGAGCAACACCGCGGACACCATGGCGGGCGGCACTGGCGCTACTTCTACCAACTCTATAAGGAAGGACGGCTCGCCGAGGCCTACGACGGAGTGACGGAGCGTGAGCGCTACGACCAACTGGTTGCCACCGGACACATCGTGAACGACACGGCTGTGGCCGACATCTTCCGCCTTCACCATCTAATGGACTGAACATTATGGAACGCCATGCTTATCTTATCATAGCCCACAATGAGCCAGAGGTGCTGAAGACGCTCCTGAACGCGCTGGACGTTGACTGGAACGACATCTATCTGCATATTGACAAACGTCAGCCATGGCTCAGGGAAAAGGTGAAGGACTTCAGACCGACTCATGCACGCCTTTTCATCTTGCCAAACCCTATCAAGGTCTATTGGGGGCATGTCTCACAGATAAGGGTGGAACTGCTGTTGCTGAAAGCGTCCGCCAGAAATGGACCATACGCCTATTACCATCTGCTCTCGGGATGCGACCTGCCCATCAAGCCTGCCGATACGATTCGCGACTTCTTCCATCGCCACCAGGGGCGCGAATTCCTGGGCTTCTGGAACAGCGAAGAGGACCAGCGCGATGCACGCCGAAAGGTGCGCTACTACTATCTGCTGAACCGCTACAAGAAACGCTCGGCAGGCTGGGCTCATCGGGTCACCTCGCCCCTGCGCAATCTGCTTCTGGGCGTGCAGAAGGCACTGCACGTCGACCGCCTGCGCCATGCCGACTGGGAACTCCGCAAGGGCTTCAACTGGTTCAGCATCACGGAGGCATGTTGCCAATATGTGCTCGCCCACGAGGACGACGTCTGGCGCATGTTCCACCACTCACTGTGCGGCGACGAATTGTTCCTGCACACCCTCATCTGGAACTCTCCCTTCCGCGACCGCCTTTTCGACATCGACGACCCTCAGCGCGGTTCCATGCGTGCCATCGACTGGCAGCGGGGCAATCCCTATGTGTGGCAAAAAAAAGATACGGACTACTTGTTGCATAGTCCGTATCTCTTTGCTCGTAAGTTTTCGTCAGTTACGCTGTCAGAATCTCTGTTAGCCGCTCTACGGCCGAGATGAGGCCTTCGGGGTTCTTGCCGCCAGCCGTGGCGAAGTGGGGCTGTCCGCCGCCGCCGCCCTGGATGAGTTTGGCAGCCTCGCGGATGTTCTTGCCGATGTTGACGCCCTGTTGCACCAGACTGTCCGATGCGGCAGCCGTCAGCAGGGGCTTGCCGTCGTTCATGCTGCCGATGACCACCAGTGCATTGTCGACCTCGGCACGCAGCTGGAAGGCGATGTCCTTCACGAACTCGGGAGCCATGTTGGGGGCTATGGCCTTCATCACGCAGGTGCCGTTCACGTCCTTGGCATTGTCCTTCATCTGCTGCTTCAGTTGCAGGGCCTTCTCCTTCATGCTGGCCTCGATTTGCTTCTTCAGCTGTGCATTCTCGTCGATGAACTTCTGGATGGCGCCTTGCAGGTCGGGCACGTTGTTGAAGAGGTGGCGCAGTTCCGTGATGGTGTCGCTCACCTGATACATCATTTCCTCCACCTTCTGGCCCGTGATGGCCTCGATGCGGCGCACGCCGGCGGCCACGCTGCTCTCGGAGAGAATCTTCACCATGCCCAGCTGGCCGGTGCTCTTGGCGTGGCAACCGCCGCAGAACTCAACGCTGTCGCCAAACTGCACGACGCGCACGTGGTCGCCGTACTTCTCGCCGAAGAGGGCGATGGCTCCCAGTTCCTTGGCCTTCTCGATGGGCATGTCGCGGTGGTCCTGCAGGGGGATGTTCTGTCGGATCTTATCGTTCACCAGTCGCTCCACCTGGCGCAGTTCCTCGGGTGTCACCTTCTGGAAGTGCGAGAAGTCGAAGCGCAGGTATTCGGGTGTCACGAGCGAACCCTTCTGTTCGACGTGCGTGCCCAGCACCTGTCGCAGAGCCTGGTCCAGGAGGTGGGTAGCCGTGTGGTTGGCCTCGCTGGCGTGGCGCAGGTCGGTGTCGACGCAGGCCATGAAGGGGGCCTCGGGCTGCTTGGGCAGCGTCTTGGCAATGTGCACGGTCAGTCCGTTCTCGCTCTTGGTGTCGATGATTTCTATGGTTTCGTTCTCACCCACCAGTACGCCGCGGTCGCCCACCTGTCCGCCCATTTCGGCGTAGAAGGGGGTCTGGTCGAGCACAATCTGGTAGTAGGTCTGCTTCTTCTGCACCACCTGGCGGTAGCGCAGGATGTGGCATTCGCTCTCCGTCATGTCCCACCCCAGGAACTTTATTTCACCGCTGTGTGATTCGCTGTTCACTTCCACCCAGTCCTCGGCCTCCACCTTGGCGGCGTTGCGGGCGCGTTCCTTCTGCTTCTGCATTTCGGTCTGGAATCCCTCTTCGTCCACGGAGAGTCCGTTTTCGCGGCAGATGAGTTCTGTCAGGTCGAGGGGGAAGCCGTAGGTGTCGAAGAGTGTGAAGGCCTGGCTGCCGTCGATGATGGTCTTGCCCTGCTTCTTCGTCTCGGCCATGACGCCGTCCAGCAGTCGGATGCCCGTCTCTAGGGTGCGCAGGAAGCTGTCTTCCTCCTCCTTCATCACCTTGGCGATGAGTTCGCGCTGTGCCTCCAGTTCGGGGTACGTCTCGCCCATCTCCTGGATGAGCACGGGCAGCAGTCGGTAGATGAAGGCTTCCTTCTGTCCCAGGAAGGTGTAGGCATAGCGCACGGCGCGGCGCAGGATGCGGCGGATGACATATCCGGCCTTGGCATTGCCGGGCAGCTGTCCGTCGGCAATGCTGAAGGCTATGGTGCGCAGGTGGTCGGCCACCACGCGCATGGCCACGTCGGTCTCCTCGTTGTCGCCGTACTTGTAGCCTGTCATGCTGCCGATGGCCTGTATGATGGGCTGGAACACGTCGGTGTCGTAGTTGGAGTGCTTGCCCTGGATGGCGCGCACCAGACGTTCGAATCCCATGCCCGTGTCGATGACGTTCATGCCCAGCGGTTCCAGATGTCCGTCGGCCTTACGTTCGTACTGCATGAAGACGATGTTCCATATCTCGATGACCTGTGGGTCGTCCTTGTTCACCATTTCGCGTCCGGGCACCTTGGCCTTCTCCTCGGGTGTGCGGCTGTCGAGGTGAATCTCGGAGCAGGGTCCGCAGGGTCCCGTGTCGCCCATTTCCCAGAAGTTGTCGTGCTTGTTGCCGTTGATGATGTGGTCGGCGGGCACGTGCTTCAGCCAGAACGAAGCAGCCTCGTCGTCGCGACTGAGGTTCTCTTCGGGAGAGCCCTCGAAGACGGTGACATAGAGGTCCTCGGGGTTCAGTTTCAGCACGTCCACCAGGTATTCCCATGCCATGTCGATGGCGCCCTCCTTGAAGTAGTCGCCAAACGACCAGTTGCCCAGCATCTCGAACATGGTGTGGTGGTAGGTGTCGTGGCCGACCTCCTCCAGGTCGTTGTGCTTACCGCTCACTCGCAGGCACTTCTGCGAGTCGGCGCGTCGGCGTGGTTCGGGGTCGCGCTGTCCCAGGATGATGTCCTTCCACTGGTTCATGCCTGCGTTGGTGAACATCAGCGTGGGGTCGTCCTTCACTACCATGGGAGCCGAGGGCACGATGGTGTGTCCCTTCTGCTCAAAGAATTTCTTGAACGAATTGCGTATTTCGTTTGCTGTCATCTTTTTTGTACTTTTGTGGATTTACTATTTTTCGGGCGCAAAGATACAACAATTAATTAAGAATTAAAAATTAAAGATTAAAAATGCGTCGTTCGCTTTCCACATTTCACTTTATTTCGTACCTTTGGCTTCGCCGAACTTACTTTTCGCTCGGAAAGAAAAGAAATAACTCGTTTTTCTTTGTCTTTCTCTCACTTATTCGTAACTTTGCAAAGGTAAATCATTTAATCGTTTCGTAAAAGATGGCTCTGAATCCCAATAAATCCCTGAAGAAGTACTACTCGATAGGCGAGGTTGCCGAGATGTTCGACGTCACGGAGACCCTGCTCCGCTATTGGGAGAAGGAGTTTCCCACCATCCAGCCCCGCAAGTCGGGCCGCAACGTGCGCCAATACACCCAGGAGGACATCGAGGAAATCCGTGTCATCCACAATATGGTGAAGGTCAGAGGCATGAAGTTGGCCGCTGCCCGCCAGGCCATTGCCAAGAACCGCAGCAAGGAGAACTCCACCACCGAACTGATGGACCGCCTGCAGCAAATCCGCAGCGAACTCGTCGCCCTGAGGCGCGAGCTGGACGCCATCGTCTGATGGCCTCCAACCCGTCCTTTCCGACTATCTTTTATCTTACCACCATCTTCCTCCGGCCGCTGATGTAGAGGCCGGGCGCTTTCGTGTGCCCGATGCGGCGCCCCGACAGGTCGTAGACAGCCCCCTCGCCGTTCTCCCGACAGGCATTCGGGGCCTCCACTTCGGTCAGGATGCTCGGTTCGCCGTCGGTCATGCGGCGGATGAATTCCAGCAGGTCGGCCTCCGGCACACGTACCTGGTCGCGCCAGTAGGTGAGGAACTTGGCCTGCAGCGTCTTGCCCGGCAGGTTGCGGATGTATGCCAGTTTCGTGTCCAGTCCCGTCTTTTCGCGCAGTCCGGCTATGGAGTACGACGTCAGTTCGTAGTCCTTGAACAGGTGGTTCACCGTGACGCCCAGCAGACCCTCGAGCAGGAAGGCCGTGGCCCCCGTACGGTCGGCGCCCCAGATGCAGTGGAAGTAGACGGCGCGCCCCTGCCGCAGGTTGTCGAGCATGAAGTCCATGACGCGGCGATACTTGGCCGTATCCTGTTCCAGGGCATCGTCGCCGAACATGTGTTGGTTGAGGTAGATGTAGGGGAAGTCCTTGCCAAAGGCACTGTTGCTGATGGCAAAGTTCTGTATGTCGATGTCCTCGCGCAGGTCTATCTCGGCCCCGATGCCCAGTCGGCGCAGTTCCGCCAGATCGGCCTCCGAGGCCACGTGTCCGCCGTTCGTCTCACCGCCGCGATAGACCAGTCCGTAGCGTGTGCGCAGCCCGTCGCTGGTGAACCATCCGCCCAGGTCGCGCACGTTGCTGATGGTGGGCACCGCAATCATGCGCAGTCGGCCCTCGGTGCTGACGGTGCCTCGGCTGGTGACCGTGCCGTCGGCCTCGGTGATGACGTAGTTGTAGGTGCGCTGCGGCGTCAGGTTTGGCACGACCGTCTGCCACTCGCCTGCCGCGATGTCTATCTCGTTCTCGGGCACGTCGGGCGTTGCTTTGTCGTAGATGGTCAGTCGCTGTGCCGTAGTCCTCTGCGGCACGGGCACCACCAGGTTGTGGGGCTGGTCGCGACGTCCGGGCGGACAGCGGTTGTAGTCGGCAATCATGCTGGCCGAAGTCGTCGTGTAGGTCACGCCCGACAGGAAGGCGCGGGCCTGTAAGTTCTCGAGGTTGATGGTGGCCTGAACGTTGTCGAAGTCTACATTCTCCAAGGCCACAGTCTTGACCTTGCCCGACGTCTCGGTGGGCAGTCGCAGCACGAAACGGAAGCCCGGAAGGCGCGACTTGGCGGCGGCATACTGCGGTTCGTCGCCCTCGTCGCCGAAGATGTAGGCCCGGGTCAGGTTCGTCTGTCCGTAGTATCCCTGCATGGCAGCCCCCTCCCACATCACCGGGATGCTGTCGGGCTTGGCCGCATGCAGCCACGTGTCGGTGGCCTGCAGCGTCGTAGCCTCCGCCACGCGCACCAGATATGGTTCGCCGGCACGCATTCTGCCGTACACCGGCACCAGTGTGCCCTTGAGGCTTCGCTCCTCACTGTTGTAGTCGATGCCGGCCACCGTCCATACCGACTCGAAGTCCTCTGCCTTCAGGTCGAAGGGCACGCACAGGGCGTTCAGGCGGTCGGGCAGCAGGGAGATGTCGGTGGCGATGTTGGCATAGGTGTCCTCCGCTATGCTGTAGCGACTTTCGGCCGAGAGGGTCACGTCCACGGTGGGACGGCCGTAGTAGAGACGGAAGTTGTCGAAGGTCAGCCAGTTGGCATTCCTTCCGTCGGTCAGTCTGAGCCCCAGTTGCAGGTCGCCGTCGGCCTCGTGCCGGGTGCGCAGAATGTTCCAGTATTGTCCGGTCCGGAAGGCTTCGTTGGCACCGTTGAGGGTGTTCGGTATGCTGCGCCCGAAGGCCCCTGCCACGTCCGAAGAGGGGCGTGCCGACAGGTATCGGGCGTCGTCGTTGATATTTTTCACCGGTATGGCCTCTCCGCCCAGGAAGAGCCGTGCCCCTGAGTTGTCCCGTCCGGCCTCGTAGTTGCGCGATGCGGTGCCGAAGGTGGTCGTGCGGTGGAAGGCCTGCACCTTCAGCGTGTACTCTCCGGCCGGCATGGCGGTCAGCACCTGGCTCACCTCGGCACTGGGGTAGTTGAAGAGTTCCGTCAGTCCGTTCTCGTCCCATGTCAGCGTGTGGTCGGAGGTCCAGCCCTCCGTGTCGCGGTTGAAGGCCGGATTTTGCAACAGCGACGTCAGGTCGAACTGTCCCGTTGCCGTCGTTCCGGTCTTGATCAGCTGGCACAGCGCCTGCCACACCTGGGCGTCGCGCTCGGCCAGGGCAGCCTCGTCGGCTATGGCGGGCAGGCTCTGCTTGGCCTCCTCCACGGCCTGGTCAAATGCTCCGTGCTCCAGGGCCTGGCTGCTCACCGTCTTGTAGTCCTCCCAGCGCATGGCGTAGCGCGTCTTCAGCAGTTCGAAGGCGTCGCCCGCCTCCTGCTCCAGTATCTGCTGACTGATTTTCTCCAACCGTACGGGCCCCGCCACAAACCAGGAACGGTAGCGCGAGTGCTCGCCGCGGAATCCCACCTGCAGTGTGGTGGGCTGGTCCAGTTCGAAGATGATGGTGTTCAGGTACTGCCCCTGTTCGAAGGCTGCGGCAGCCTCGGTCAGCGAGTTGGCATACGTGCTCAGTTGCAGGTCGCCCAGTCGCATCACCTTCTGCGTATGTTCGCCCGCCACCATGTAGGCCAGCGAGCGTCCCTCGCCTTCGTTGGTGATGTCGCTGTTGTAGCTGGTGCCGTAGCGGTAGAAGGCAAAGCCCTTCAGCCGGTACAATCCGGGCGCCAGGCTCACCGTCTGCAGCAACTGGTACTGCCGCAGCTCGTGCTCCGAGAATCCGGCGTAGGCCTCCACGGCGGTCGTCGTGCCCGACATCCCCTGTGCCCAGCGTTGGTTGAATCCCTCGTTGTTCCACATCGTGTCGTCCCATCCCAGTGTGCCCTGCGTCAGCGAGGGGTTGCTGAGCAGCGGGTTCAGGTCGAGGGGAGCATCCGTGGGCTCGGCCTTCGAGAAGTAGATGCCGTAGGCGCGTCGCACCTCAGCCAGGGCCTGTGCGATGTCCTCCTCCGACGTGGCCTCGTCCACTAGGGTGCGCTGTGCATCCAGTGCCCGGGCCAGTTCCTCGTCGTCCGTGGTGTTCAGTTGTTCGTATCGGGCTATCTCGTCCAGTGCAGCCTGTCGCTGTGCGCCCAGGTCGCGACCGTAGTATAGCAGTGTGAAGTTGTCGAAGCACGTCCAGTCGGTGGCCACCGTCTCGGCCTCCTTGGCGATGCCGATGGTGAGCCGTCCGTCCGACACCACGATGTCCGTCAGTGTGGTCAGGTAGACCTCCTCGTCCGAGTCGAAGCACCGTGCTGCATCGCTCTGGCTGTTGGGCACATAGCCCGCCGTGGTCGATGTGGTCCATCCCCCGCTGGCCGTCTTGCGGGCCTCGCTGAAGACGGAGGGCAGCGCCTGGCGCCTGTTGCCGGCATAGAGGTAGGGCAGCAGCCGTTCCTTGCCGTTGCGGTGGGCAGCAGCCGCCACCGAGTTGGAGCCGTTGCGGTAGTATCCCTGCACCGAGAGCGAGTAGACGCCGTTGGGAATGCCGGTGAGCGTCTGAGTGATGTTGAAGGCCGCCTTGTCAAACTTCTCTCCGTTGGCATTGTTGCGCACGTAGCTGGAGCCATCCGCTATGCCCCCCACGGCTGTCAGGTCGGGGCCCCACACCTTGGAGCCCGTGATGCGGTAGTCGCCCAGCAGGATGTCGGGTGCCTGGATGAGGAAGGAGGCATCCACCGGACTATCGGCAGTAGCCTCGGCCAGGCCCTGCAGCAGGTCCTCTCGCGACAGGAATCGCCAGTGCGTGTTGTCGCCCTCGCTCGAGGTGTAGTCCAGTCTCGGCACCCAGGGATGGGCATTTTCGGCTGCGTAGCCGAAGTACCGGGTGCCATTGAACAAGGCGTAAGTGCCGTCGTCCAGCGGTTCCACCGTCCAGGAGCCGCTCTGGTCCATGTATCCGTCGCTGGGGCGCAGGGCCTTCTCCGCCCCCTGTATTTGAGAGGTCAGCGTGTACTGGTTGCCCGAGCGCGTCACCGTAAAGTCCACCCCATGTGGCGACAGCACGGCCCGGGTGCCCCACGACGCCCCGGCCGACAGGCAGGTGCCCGTGGCCTTGTTCTGTATGTAGTATGTTCCGGGCTCCAGTGGGGTCTGTGCCCAAAGGGAGATGGCGGCCAGAGATGCCGACAGCAGTGTGACGATGTTTTTCATGGGTGAGGTCTTTAGGTTCTCTATTTCTTATATTGTATGGCCAGCATGGTCAGGTCGTCGCTCTGTTCGGCATCGCCGACGAAGTTGCGTACGGCCTCGCTCATGCGGGCGATGAGGGTCTTCGGGTCCTGCTCTCCCCTGCTCAGCAGCAGGTTGGCCAGGTCGTTGATGCGCTGTTCGCCAAACTGGTTGTGGCCGATGTCCTCCGCCTCGCTCAGTCCGTCGGTGAAGAGGAATATGGTGGTGCCTGGCTCCACCCGGGCCTCCTGCAGCGAGTATTTCCAGTCGCGTATCACGCCCACGGGCAGGTTGGCGTCGCAGGGCAGCACGCCCACGCCCTGCCCAATGAGCATCGGGGCGTCGTGGCCGCCGTTGGCATACAGCAACCGGCCCGTCTCGAGGTCCAGCACGCCCAGGAAGAGGGTGACGAACATGTTCATGTCGTTCTCCTGTGCGATGGACTGGTTGATGGCCGCGACGATGACGTCGGGCTCGGCCACATGGGCCGACACGTTGCGGAAGAGGGCCCTCGTGACGGCCATCACCAGCGATGCGGGCACGCCCTTGCCGGAGACGTCCCCGATGCAGAAGAAGAGCTTCTCGTCGCGGATGTAGAAGTCGAACAGGTCGCCGCCCACGGCCTTGGCCGGCGTCACCTGGCCAAAGATGTCCACGTCCTTTCGCTCGGGATAGGGGGGGAAGGTCTTGGGCAGCATGGACATCTGTATGTTGTGAGCAATCTTCAGTTCGCTCTCGATGGAAGCCTTCAGGGCCGTCGTCGAGCGCAGTTCGTCGACGTACTGCGACAGCGAGCGCTGCATCTGTCCGAACGAGTCGCGCAAGAGGTGAATCTCGTCGCGCGTGTTGATGTCGGGCAACTGTGCATGGAAGTTGCCCTTGGCCAC
>ODAJ012186197.1_pt1 | contig 41007 bp, 34 predicted proteins | sample 1539241 | NCBI WGS metagenome assembly ODAJ01 (sample SAMN02144231, study PRJEB22623) | gut metagenome | biome: sheep rumen | host: Ovis aries | place: New Zealand
GGAAGAGAAGGTTGAAAAAACCGAAGAGAAGAAGGATTTTCAGTTTCCGATTCAGACCGATAAGGGCGAAATCAAACTTGCAATCCGTATGCCGTTAGATGAAGTAATCGGATTAATCGGAGAACCTTCCGACAGTTTTGAAGCACCCAGCTGTGCTTCCGACATTAAGGATACCGTATATGATTACGATCATTACGAAATCTGGTTTTCTTCCTATCCGGACGGTGATATTTTAACATCCATCACCTTCAAGGATGATATTCCCGCAACGGAAGAAGGTTTATCCATCGGCTCAAGCAAGGAGAAAATGGAAGAACTTTACGGAACCGATTACGAAGTCATGGGAAAAGAGTTTATTTACCGCGCAGGCGGCATGAGCCTTCATTTCCAGATTACGAACAATCAGGTTTCCTATGTTTCCTATAACATTGATTTGGATTAATTCAACACATGTATTCCGATAGTTCAAAGCGTAAAAGAGGCCTTCATTTTTATCGCAAAAAGATAAAAATCAAAAAAGGCCTTTTTTCTGAGATAATCGAATATATTGCAATCACGGTAATCGTTACTTTTCTGGCCGTTGTGCTTACCTGGCTTTTTGCCCTTCGTATTCCCATGGTGGGAGAAAGTATGGAACCGGTTTTGGAAAGCTCGCAGGAGGTCTGTATCGACAGACTGACCTATGTGATTTTCAGTCCGAAAAGAGGCGACGTGGTTGCATTTCTTCCGAAAGGAAACGAGAAATCGCATTATTACATAAAGCGTGTTATCGGACTTCCTGGAGAAACGATAGAAATAAAAGGCGGGCACATTTATATCGACGGCGTTTTATACGAGGATCCGTATGCCGTGGATGCAACCGCGGATGCGGGAATCTGTGCGAATCCGCTTGTACTTAAGGACGAAGAATATTTTGTACTCGGCGATAACAGGGAGTATTCGGAGGATTCGAGATCCGGAAACATCGGTCCGGTATCCAAAGAATTTATCTACGGAAAAGTCTGGTATAAAAGAAAAACCGCCGACCGTAAGGGTGGATTTGTAAGGAAATAAGATGAATATACAGTGGTACCCCGGCCATATGACCAAAGCGGTCCGGATGATGGAAGAGAATATGAAACTGATTGATCTTGTAATTGAGTTAATCGATGCAAGAATACCGGTTTCTTCGAGAAATCCCGACATTGACAGACTGGCCGGAAATAAAATGCGGCTTGTGATTTTAAACAAATCCGATCTTGCCGATGAAAAAGAGAATAAAAAATGGATCCGGTATTTTGAAGAAAGAAAGATTGCCGCGATCTGTTACAATTCAAAGTCCCGTGACGGAATCGGAGCCTTAAACAGAAAACTCGAAGAAGTCTGCAAAGAAAAGAAAGAGCGGGATCGAAAACGCGGAATTATCAACCGTTCCGTGAAAGCCATGATTGTCGGGATTCCGAATGTCGGCAAATCGACATTTATCAATAATCTTGCAAAACGGAATGCTGCCGTGGTCGGAAACAAACCCGGAGTGACAAAGGGAAAACAGTGGATTCGGATCGGAAAAGAACTGGATTTACTCGATACTCCCGGAATTCTGTGGCCGAAGTTCGAAGATAACTTTATCGGCATGCACATCGGATATATCGGTTCGATCAACGATGAAATCATTTCGCTCGAAGAACTGTCAACGGAGTTAATCAAAGAACTTCGAAACGTTTCGCCGGATGCGCTTAAAAACCGCTACGGAGAAACCATTTCGGAGGATCTTTCCGCACCGGAAGTGCTCGAGGCGATTGCCGTTGCCAGAAAGTGTTATAAAAAAGGCGAGGTGCCGGATTTAAAGAAGGCTGCGGATCTATTTCTGGATGATTTCAGAAGCGGAAAACTCGGCCGTATCACGCTTGAGGACGCGCCGGAGAATTCAAAAGTAAATTCTGAGCCGGTAAGCGGCAACTGAAGTTAAGTACAGTAAATTCTGCATATACGGCAAGGATCAATCGAAAGTATATATTTCAAAAACAGAAAGAAGAAAGAATCGTGTCAGAAAATTACGAAACAGATAAGGACGAAGTATCCAAAACAGAAGAATCAAAAAATGAGGAAAGCAAAAGCGAAGGAAAGCGTAAGTTAAAACCTTTCTGGAAAGATGCAATTGAACTGGTAATCTATTTTCTCATCGTGCTCGGCATTTCCGTTTTCATCGTTTTATTTGTCGGACAGCGTACGATTGTGGAAGGTACCAGTATGAATCCGACCTTAAACGACAAGGACAATCTGATTGTCGATAAAATCACCTATCGTTTCAACGACCCGCAGCGCTTTGATGTCATCGTCTTTCCTTATCAGCACAAGAAACACACATATTACATCAAGCGTATCATCGGACTTCCCGGAGAAACCGTTTTAATCGACAGAGACGGAAACATCTATATCAACGATCAGATCCTGAATGAAGATTACGGAAACGAAGTGATTCTCGATCCGGGACGTGCGGAAGAGAAAATAGTGCTTGGAGAAGATGAGTATTTTGTTCTGGGCGATAACCGGAACAATTCCTCGGACAGCCGTGATTACATGGTCGGAAACATCAAAAGGAAAGATTTTATCGGCCGTGCCTGGTTACGTATTTTCCCCTTTAAGGACTTCGGACTTGTTCCTCACGGAGACAAAGAAAAATAATGCAAAACTAGGCGGAAACAGAATACAGTTTATGAAAGCCATATCCGAAATTACAAAAGAATATAAAAGTTTAACGACCGTTCCCGAATGGGAGCAGTTCATCGATGCTTACAGCAGCGATGAAAGAGAAGGTGTCTGCAAGCTTACTGTTAAAGCGAGGAAATCCATCGGCGATTATCGCGCGGAAGTTGCACGTACAGAAGCAATGAAGTTCTACGAAAGACAGTATGAGGATTTGGGCTTTATCTGCGGAATCGATGAAGTAGGCCGCGGACCGCTTGCGGGACCCGTGTATGCGGCGGCAGTGGTTCTTCCGAAAGACAGTCCGATCCTTTATTTAAACGACTCGAAGAAGCTTACCGCAAAAAAGCGCGAGGAGCTTTACGATATTATTTTAAAAGAGGCGGTAAGTGTCGGAATCGGATTTCGGTCTCATGAAAGAATCGATGAAATCAATATTCTGCAGGCAACATTCGAAGCCATGCGGGATGCCGTTTCGAATCTGAGCGTAAAACCGGCCGTTTTATTAAACGATGCCGTGACGATTCCCGGCATATCCATAAAACAGGTGCCGATTATCAAAGGCGATGCCAAAAGCGTTTCCATTGCGGCCGCCAGCATTGTGGCGAAGGTTACAAGGGACAGGCTGATGGAAGAATACGACCAAAAATACCCGGGGTATGATTTTGCCTCCAACAAAGGATACGGAAGCGAAAGTCATATTAAGGCCTTAAAAGAAATCGGTCCCTGTGAAATCCATCGAAGAACGTTTATCAAGAATTTTATTTAACGAAAAAGAAGTCGTTTTTTAAGATAAAGTTTCATTTCATGGCAGAAAGGACTTTGCTTGAACAAACGAAAAGTGGGCGATGAATATGAAATCATGGCCCGTAATTATCTGGAAAAACAGGGAATTAAAATCCTTAAAAAGAATTACAGAAACCGCTTCGGAGAAATCGATTTAATCGGTTCGGACGGGAAAACCCTTATTTTTTTTGAAGTAAAATACCGGAAAAACAAAACCGCCGGATATGCGGAAGAAGCGGTAGGAATAAAAAAACAACATATGATCTGCCGGATTTCCGATTTTTACCGGCTTGAGCATCGCATTTACGATACGACACCTGTGCGGTATGACGTGATTGCCGTCAACGAATCCGAAATCCGATGGATTCAAAACGCATTTCCGTACATCTAAGAAATTTGATTTTCGGTGTGATTTTATGTAGAATAGAAAAAGTTTAGGAAACGGAGTAATAAAGATGACTATTTTTGACGAATTAAAAGCAAGAGGCCTGCTTGCCCAGCTTACGGACGAAGAGGCCATTAAGGAATTAATCAACAACGGAAAAGCAACCTTTTACATCGGTTTCGATCCGACGGCGGACAGCCTTCATGTCGGACATTTTATGGCTCTTTGCCTGATGAAGAGACTGCAGATGGCCGGAAACCGTCCCATTGCATTAGTCGGCGGAGGAACCGGCATGATCGGCGATCCTTCCGGAAGAACCGATCTTCGTAAAATGATGACGACCGAAATGATCGATCACAACTGCGAATGTTTTAAAAAGCAGATGAGCCGTTTCATCGAATTCGGCGAGGGCAAAGCCATGATGGTAAACAATGCCGACTGGCTTCGTGATCTGAATTATATTGAATTCATCCGTGACATCGGTGCCTGCTTTAAAGTAAACAACATGCTTCGTGCGGAGTGTTACAAGCAGAGACTTGCATCCGAGGACGGATTAAGTTTCCTTGAATTTAACTACATGCTGATGCAGAGTTACGACTTCTTAAAACTGTACGAAGAGTACGGCTGCAATTTGGAGTTCGGCGGAGACGATCAGTGGTCCAATATGCTCGGCGGACGTGAACTGATTCGTAAAAAACTCGGCAAGGACGATGCACATGCGATGACCATAACCCTGCTTCTTAACTCCGAAGGCAAGAAGATGGGTAAAACCGGCAAAGGTGCCGTTTGGCTTGATCCGAACAAAACTTCACCGTATGAGTTTTACCAGTACTGGAGAAACGTTGCGGATGAGGATGTTTTAAACTGCATCCGTATGCTGACCTTCTTACCCATCGAGGAAATCAATGCCATGAATTCCTGGGAAGGAAGCCAGTTAAACGAAGCAAAGGCCATTCTTGCATACGAACTGACCAATCTTGTTCACGGCAAGGAAGAAGCGGACAAGGCGAAAGAAGCTTCACAAGCGCTCTTCGGCGGCGGAAGCAACAACGAGAACATGCCGAAATGCGAACTTTCCGACACGGATTTTAAAGAGGACGGTACCATTGATTTAATGGCCATTCTTGTAAAAGGCGGCATGGCCAATACCCGTTCCGAAGCAAGACGTTCCATCGAACAGGGCGGTGTATCCGTCAATGACGAAAGAATAACCGACGTATACAAAACGTATACGAAAGAATACATCGGAAATACCGAAATGATTGTAAGAAAAGGCAAGAAGGTATTTAAGAAAATCGTGTTAAGCTAAGGGCTATGAAAAAACACATTGTACAAAGCATTGTTCCGCAGTCCATTGCGGAGGAATGCGGGTTTGAAAAAGGAGATGCGTTACTTGCCATCAACGATTCGCCCATCGAAGATACCTTCGATTACCAGTATCTGACAGCTGAAGAGTATCTGGTCCTGAAAGTGGAAACCAGACAGGGCGAAATTGTGGAAGTGGAAGTGGAAAAAGACCCAGGAGAAGACCTGGGTCTTGTTTTCGAGAATTCTTTTATGGATGATTACAGAAGCTGTAAGAACAAATGCATCTTCTGTTTTATCGACCAGATGCCCAAAGGAATGCGTGAAACGCTGTATTTTAAGGATGATGACACAAGACTGTCCTTTCTGCAGGGCAACTATGTAACGCTTACGAACTTAAGCGACGAGGATATCGACCGTATCATCAAATATAAAATGGAACCTCTGAACGTCTCATTTCAGACGATGAATCCCGAACTGCGCTGTAAAATGCTTAATAACCGGTTTGCCGGCAAGGCCCTTGAGTCCGCAAAAAGGCTTTATGAGGCCGGTATTGAAATGAACGGGCAGATTGTACTGTGTAAGGGCGTAAATGATGGAAAAGAACTGGAATTTTCCTTAAACGAGCTTTATAAATACGTTCCGGTGCTGCAAAGCGTCTCCGTGGTTCCGGTCGGACTTTCCAAATACAGGGAAGGCTTATATCCTTTGGAACCGTTTACGAAGGAAGATGCCTGCGAGGTGATTGATTTAATCGAAGGCTACCAGAAAAAAGCTTTTGAAAAATACGGCCTTCACTTTGTGCATGCTTCGGACGAATGGTATTTACTGGCCGGAAGGCCCCTGCCCGAAGAAGAGCGTTACGACGGATATCTGCAGTTTGAAAACGGTGTCGGAATGGTCAGAAGCTTTCTTACGGAATTTGAGGATCTTTTCCTGGAAAAATACGGTGTGGAAGCAGTCCTTCCGGAAGTTTTTAAGAACGAACCGGAAAAAGAGGACGAAAAAACATCCGGGGAGACTGAAAATTTTGCAAAACGCACCATCAGTTTTGCAACCGGCCGCCTGTTCGGTCCGATTCTGAAACAGTGCTGTTTGAATCTCGAGCGGGTTTATCCCGATTTACGAATCCGGGTATACGAAATCCGCAATGATTTTTTCGGGGAAATGATTACCGTTGCGGGCCTGATTACGGGTACCGACCTGATTGCCCAGTTAAAGGACCGTACCATCGGCGAATCGCTGATTCTGCCGGATACGATGTTCCGTTTTCAGGAAGATATTCTGTTAGATGACATCCGGGTGACAGAGGTCGAATCGGCTTTACATTGCAGGGTGGATATAGTAAAATCAAGTGGTATGGATTTAATAGATATAGTGAGTAAATATGCCGTGTAGAGAGCATTTTTGCGGCATATGCGGGTGAAATTATTTTATGAGCAGGAAAAGAAAACCGATTGTCGCCGTTGTGGGTCGTCCGAATGTAGGGAAGTCCACACTTTTTAACGTGCTTGCAGGCGATCGAATCTCCATTGTCAAAGACACTCCCGGAATTACCAGAGACCGTATTTATGCGGATGTGGAGTGGTTAAACTACAAATTCACGCTGATTGATACCGGCGGTATTGAGCCGGATTCCAAGGATATTATTTTATCCCAGATGCGGGAACAGGCCGAAATCGCCATCGCTTCCGCAGATGTGATTATTTTTCTGGTGGACGTAAAACAGGGGCTTGTGGATGCGGATTTACACGTTGCGAATATGCTTCGTAAGAGCAAAAAGCCGATTGTTTTAGCTGTTAACAAGGTAGATAATCCCGTAAAATCCGAAGCGGACGTGTATGAATTTTATAATCTGGGCATCGGCGATCCTTATGCGATTTCCGCAGCAAACCGCCTGGGGCTCGGAGAAATGCTGGATGCGGTCATCGGCAATTTCCCCGAGGATGCCGTATACGAGGAAGAGGATGACAGACCGAGGGTTGCCATTGTCGGGAAACCCAATGTCGGCAAATCATCCATCATCAATAAGTTAATCGGAGAGAACCGTGTCATCGTATCCGACATAGCCGGAACCACCCGGGATGCCGTCGATACATATGTAAATTTTAACAAAAAACAGTATGTTTTAATCGATACGGCCGGTCTTCGCAGAAAGAGTAAAATCAAAGAAGAGCTCGAACATTATATGATTGTCCGTACCGTTTCCGCCGTGGAACGTGCGGATGTGGTTGTGCTGGTCATTGATGCCACGGAAGGAGTTACCGAACAGGATGCGAAAATTGCAGGCGTGGCGCATGAACGCGGCAAAGGCATGATTATTGCGGTGAATAAATGGGATGCCGTCGAAAAAGATGACAAGACCATGAATACCTTTGTAAAGAAGGTTCGCGACACCTTATCCTTCATGCCGTATGCGGAGATTCTGTTTGTTTCCGCCGTAACCGGACAGAGACTTCCGAAGCTTTTTGAAACCATTGACATGGTTATGGAAAACACTTCGTTACGTGTGCAGACCGGTGTTTTAAATGAGATTATGACAGAGGCGGTTGCCATGCAGCAGCCTCCCACGGATAAAGGAAAAAGACTTCGTCTGTTTTACATTACCCAGGTAAGCGTAAAACCGCCTACTTTCGTGATTTTTGTCAACGACAAGGAACTGATGCATTTCTCCTATACCCGTTATATCGAGAATCGAATTCGCGATGCGTTCGGATTCAAGGGAACGCCCCTTCATTTCATTATTCGCGAAAGAAAGGAAAAAGACTGATTCATGTTCCGCTTATGGTGCGTTCTGATCGGTTATACCCTTGGGCTTGTCTCAACGGCTTATATCGTAGGAAAAGTTCACGGAATTGATATTCGAGAGCATGGCTCGGGAAATGCCGGAACCACGAACACGCTTCGTGTTCTCGGCAGAAGAGCAGGTGCCATCGTACTGGCCGGAGATGTATGCAAATGTCTCATGGCGGTTTTTGTATGCTGGCTTATTTTCCATAAAATGGAAGGCTATGACAGCTACAAATATTTAATTCGTATCTATGCGTCCGCAGGTACCATTCTCGGACACAATTACCCGTTCTATTTAAAATTTCACGGCGGAAAAGGAATGGCCTGTTTCGTGGGAATGGCGATTGCTTTTCTTTATTTCCCGATTTATCCCGGACAAATTATTCTTTTCTTTGCCATTTTCCTGCTGACACATTACGTATCGCTCGGAAGTATTTTCTTCGGACTCGGTTTCTTTGCACAGGTTGTCATCTTCGGAACCTTCGGTTTCTTCGGGCTTCAGCCTGCGGAACTGATCGAACTGTATGCCGTGGTCGGTGCGCTGGCCCTGTTGCTGATTTTCCAGCACCGGTCCAATATCGTAAAACTGATTAATCATACCGAAAAAAAGACCTATCTCGGAAAAAGACGCGAGAAACCGGAACTTCGCCAGGAGGAAGAGCAGAAGGCAGCCATGGAAGCGGCTGCTAATAATCGGCAGGAGAAATCCGATACGGAGACCGAAAATATACAGGAAGATAAAACTTTGAAATTATCCGAAGAAGAGATAGAAGAAATCAAAAAGAGTACTTCGAAAGAGGAGGAAAAGAAATGAAAACAGCGGTAATCGGAGCAGGAAGCTGGGGAATTGCGCTTGCAAAACTCCTTCATACCAACGGACATCAGGTCGCGGTATGGTCTGCGCTGGAAGACGAAATTAAAATGCTGAATGAGAATCATGAGCATGTGGACAAATTAAAGGGTGTGAAACTTCCGGAGGATATGGTTTTTACATCCGATCTCGAAGCAGCCGTAAAAGACGCCGAAATCCTTGTTATGGCGGTTCCTTCCGTTTTTGTGCGTAATTCCGCAAAGACATTAAAGCCTTTCTACAAAGAAGGACAGATTATTGTCAATGTGTCCAAGGGAATCGAGGAATCCACGCTTTTTACCATGACACAGATTATCGAGGATGAAATCCCCGGCGCAAGTGTTGCGGTATTATCCGGACCTTCTCATGCAGAGGAAGTCGGTCGCGGCATTCCTACGACAATTGTAGTCGGAGCAAAGAAAAGAGAAGTTGCGGAGAAAATCCAGGAAGTATTTATGAGTCCTGTTTTCCGTGTCTATACATCACCCGATGTTCTTGGCATTGAAATCGGTGCGGCGTTAAAGAACGTTGTGGCATTAGCTGCAGGCGTTGCGGACGGACTGGGTTACGGAGACAATACGAAAGCTGCCCTCATTACCAGAGGAATGGCCGAAATTTCCAGACTCGGCGTTGCCATGGGCGGAAAAAGCGAGACGTTCTACGGGCTTTCCGGTATCGGAGATCTGATTGTTACCTGTGCAAGTATGCATTCGAGAAACCGAAGAGCCGGTATTCTGATCGGAAAAGGATATACCGCAAAGGAAGCCATGGATGAAGTAAAAATGGTAGTCGAGGGCGTATATTCCGCGAAGGCCGCCAAGAAACTGTCCGACAAATACGAGATTGAAATGCCGATTGTAAATGTGGTGAATCAGGTTCTTTTCGAAGGATTTCCCGCAGCGGACTGCTTAAAGGATTTAATGCTTCGTGATAAAAAGACCGAAATCGATGTGGAGAAATGGCAATGAGATCCATGGATTTTAAAATGGAACGCGAAAATCTGGTTCATGTCGGCGATGTTGTTAAAGTTACCGAGGGAGTGCTTCCTTCCGAGTATTATTACACCATTGAACCGGCGGTGGCCATGAGCGCCAATTATCCCTATTATGCAAGATTAAAAAGCAGAGAGGGCGTTGTAAAAGAAATCAAACGGACTCCGAGAGGCTTCTTTGTAACCTGTGAATTTGACGAGGAGATGCCGCAGTGAGTTATCAGTATCTTTTATTTGATTCGGACCGGACGCTTCTTGATTTTAATTCATCCCAGCGTGCGGCTGTGAAGAAAACGTTTGAAAAATACGGCATTTCCGTAAATGAAGAAGTTCAGGATTTCTACAATTCCTGGAACAATTCCCTGTGGGACCGCCTCGAAAAGGGCGAGATTACTCACGATGAACTCCTTCACATGCGTTTTCCCGTAGTCTGCACAAGATACAACGTGAATTATCCGGGATACGGCAAAATGGAAACGGATTATATTTTAAACCTTTCCGAAGGGCACGAGCTGATGCCGGGAGCACTTAAAACCGTCAAGGCTCTGTATGGAAAATACCGGTTATATATCATTACAAACGGTCTTCCCATGGTTCAGGCAAAACGGCTTAAGGATTCCGGACTCGAAGCGTTTATGGACGGAGTATTTATTTCCGACGAAATCGGTTATTCCAAGCCTGAAATCCGTTATTTCGAGGAAGTATATCAAAGAATCGGATGTCCGGACAAAAATAAGATCCTTATAATCGGGGATTCGATGAGCGCCGATATTAAAGGCGGAGTTGATTTCGGAGTTGATACGGTGCTTGTTTCAAAAGCCGACAATCCGACAGAAGGGTATGATTATTCGCCTACAGCCGTAGTAAAGAATATTTCCGAAATTCCGGATTTTCTTGCGGCTTTGGCAAAGGAAAAATAAGCGTTTATTAATACGGGGGGGAGGTACGCTTATGAGTGCACAATACGATCGTTTACAGAAATGTTTAAGCTGTGTCAGGGCGAAAACCGATTTTGTACCGAAGGTTGCCCTGGTTCTCGGTTCGGGTCTCGGAGATTTTGCAAAGGGAATCGATGTAAAATGTGTCGTTCCCTACAAAGAAATCGATGATTTCCCGATTTCCACGGTTTCCGGACATGAAGGAAATTATATTTTCGGATATCTCGGAGACGTCCCTGTTGTCTGCATGCAGGGAAGAGTGCATTATTACGAAGGATATTCCGTATTTGATGCCGTTTTGCCGATTCGTCTGATGGGTCTGATGGGGGCAAAAATCCTGTTTCTGACCAATGCATCGGGTGGAATCAAAGACGGATTTCAGGCCGGAGATTTTATGATGATTACCGATCATATTTCCAGTTTCGCGCCGAATCCTCTGATTGGTCCGAATATTGAGGAACTGGGACTTCGTTTCCCGGACATGAGCCATGTTTATCGTCCGGAACTTTGTAAAATCATCGAAGAGACCGCTTCCGAAAACAATATTCCCTTAAAGAAGGGTGTTTATGTGCAGACGACCGGTCCGTCCTATGAATCTCCTGCGGAAATCAGGATGTTTAAAATGATGGGCGCCGATGCAGTCGGCATGTCCACCGTCATCGAAGCCATTGCCGCAAATCATATGGGAATGCAGGTCTGCGGTATTTCCTGTGTCTGCAATCTCGCCGCCGGTATTTCCGAGCATCCGCTGACACACGAGGAAGTAAAGGAATCTGCGGACAAAGCGGCTCCTTTGTTTAAGAAACTGGTAACCGAAAGTATCATTCGTATGGGGAAAGAGGTATGAATGAAAAAGAACTGATCCGACATGCCTTAAAGGCCAGAGAAAATGCCTATTGCCCTTATTCCTCCTTTGCGGTCGGCGCATGCGTGGAATGCAGTGACGGAAGTCTGTTTGAAGGATGCAACGTGGAGAATGCTTCTTACGGCGCCACGAACTGTGCGGAGCGGACTGCGATTTTCAAAGCGGTCAGCGAAGGTCATCGGGAGATTACCGCCATTGCGATTGTCGGAGGAAAGAAGGGTGAGGAAATCACCGGTTTTGCTTATCCCTGCGGTGTCTGCAGACAGGTAATCAACGAATTTGCCAAAGGGGATGCAAAGATAATTGTTGCGAAGTCCGAAAACGACTACAGGGTACTTACGCTTTTTGAACTTTTGCCGGAGGCGTTCGGACCGAATAATTTGTCATAAGGTTATTGAATGGAAAAAATCATTGTTGTCGTAACCATCCTGGGCATTTTAGGAGTTATCCTTTTAATCGGCGCCTATATGGAACGGCAGAAAGAAAAGAATTTCAGAAAGCGATTAAACCGTGAGTTTGCAAAACCCATGGACCGCAGTTTTTCAAACGAGCGGATGAAAACCGCCAGGGGATACTTCGCTCATCATGACGCAGGCATCTATGCCGTCGATGATATTACCTGGAATGATCTGGGAATGGATGCTTTTTTTCAAAAATACAATCATTCCTATTCCTCGGTCGGCGACGAGTATCTGTATTATCGCTTAAGAGTGCCTTTTATCCGCAGGGAGGAAGCGGATTTTGATGATTTAGAGCGGCTGTCGGATGCATTTTCAAAGAATCCGAAGCTTCGCGAAGACTATCAGGTTTTAATGGCAAGACTCGGAAGAAGCGGGAAATATTCGCTTTATACCTATCTTGAGTTTTTAGGGGACGTTAAGCAGGATATCGCGGTTTTGACCGTACTGGACTGGTTAGTTTATATCGGATTTATTGCGCTTATGATTGTAAATTTCTATCCGGGTCTCATGCTTTTAATCGGATGGATTATATTTAACGTTATCCTTTACCTTTTTCGGAAAAAGAAGATTGAACCTTATTTCGTAAGCTTCGAATATATCCTGCGTATCATCAAAACCGCAGGAAAAACAATAAAACTTCTTCCGGATGATTTCGGGAAAGAGAAAGAACTTTTAAAATCATCGAAAGCGAAATTAAACAGAATTTCCACCGGAAATCTGGTATTCCTGCAGTCCGACACGTCTTCGGCGGTCGGGGATTTGGGAAACGGCATCATGAATTTTATCAAGATGTTCTTTCATATCGACCTGTTTATTTTCTACCGGATGAAGAAGCAGGTTGAGAATAACCGCGATGCGGTGGATGCACTGTTTGAAACACTTGGGAAACTCGATTTTGCCGTAAATGTGGCATCGTATCGAAAAACACTTCCGTATTATTCCGTTCCCGAATTTACCGATGAGAGAGAACTGACAATTACTGAGGCCGTTCATCCCCTTTTGTTAAAAGAAGGGGTTGCAAATTCCATCGATGCAAAGAAGGGAATACTTCTGACCGGTTCGAATGCGTCCGGTAAATCAACCTTCCTTCGCATGGTCGGAATCAATGCGCTGCTGGCACAGAGTTTTCATACGGTTTATGCCAAATCGTATAAAGCGGGCTTCTTTCGGATTTATTCTTCCATGTCCTTAAAGGACAGCCTGGAATCAAAAGAAAGCTATTATATGGCGGAAATCCGCTCCATCAAGCGTATTCTTGATGCGTTAAAATCCGATACATCCTATGTTCTTTGTTTCGTGGACGAAGTACTGCGCGGAACCAATACGAAGGAGAGAATTGCGGCAGGTGCAGAAATCATGCGTTCCATCGAAGGGCATAACAGCCTCTGTTTTGCGGCTACGCACGATATCGAACTTGCACATATGCTTCCTCCGCAGTTTGAAAATCATCATTTCGAGGAAGAGATTCTTGAGGATGATATTCACTTCCCGTATCAGATTAAGGACGGATATGCGACTTCGCGCAACGCAATAGCGCTTCTTCGCATTATGGGCTATCCTTCGGAAATCATCGACAGAGCAACGAAGTGCGTGGAGGAGTCGGAACATGGCATTCAGTAAGGTTTATTTATATACGGACGGCGCGGCCCGCGGAAACCCCGGTCCCGGCGGATACGGTGTGGTTTTAAAATTTACCGACGAAAACGGCATCCTTCATCAAAAGGAGCTTTCAAAGGGGTATTATGAAACCACGAATAACCGGATGGAACTTTTGGGCGTCATTACAGGTCTGGAAGCTTTGAAACGTCCCTGCGAAGTCGTAGTGATTTCGGATTCGAAATATGTGGTGGATGCATTTAACAATCACTGGGTGGATTACTGGGTAACGCATAATTTCCGTAAATCGGATAAAAAACCGGTAAAAAACAGGGATTTGTGGGAACGGCTGATTGCTGCTTCAAAGAATCATAAAATCACCTTTGAATGGGTAAAAGGACACGACGGGCATCCCGAGAACGAACGTTGCGACGAACTTGCAACGGCGGCTGCCGACGGGGATGCAAAAATACATGACGAAGGCTTTGTAAAAGAAGAGTTGTAAAGGGGAACGAAACAGGAGGTTTATTATGGTATCACACGGAATCAGTTTTCTCGCAATGTTTTTATCATTTCTGTTGGTATTCTTTGTATTTATTGCAGCCATTGCCGTTGCGGTTGTGATCGGAGTGCTGATTGGTAAGAAGAGAGCCAAAGACAGAGAAATTCAGGATATTTATACCTCGTATGAGGACAGCGACAGCAACGAAACGATTGAACTTTAAACAAATTTGAAACTATGCAGAAACTTGAGATTTTAATCAAATATAAAGACGATACCGTCGAAAAACTCTGCTATATTGACGGCAAATCGGACTGGATTGACCTAAGAAGCTTCGAGGACGTCGAATTCAAAAAAGGAGAATATAAGTTAATTCCCCTGGGCGTTGCCATGAAGCTGCCGGAAGGGTATGAGGCACACGTTGTACCCCGTTCCTCGACGTATAAAAACTACGGACTGATGCAGACCAATCACATGGGTGTCATCGATCAGTCCTACTGCGGAGACGAGGACTGGTGGTATGTTCCCATGTATGCGACACGTGACTGTGTGGTTCGTAAGAATGACCGGATCTGTCAGTTCCGTATCATGCTAAATCAGCCCGAAATCGTATTTGAAGAAGTTAACCATCTGGAGAACCCAAGCCGCGGAGGCTTCGGATCGACCGGAATTCAATAAAAGCAATACACAGTAAGAGGTGAGAGAAAATGATTAAAGTTACGAATCTCTGTAAAATGTACGGGAACAATGTAGCTTTGGACAATGTCTCTTTCGAAGTGGAAAACGGTCACATTTACGGCCTTTTGGGACCGAACGGTGCCGGCAAATCCACTACCATGAACATTGTTACGGGTTATATCGCTCCCAGCAGCGGAGAGGTGTCCGTTAACGGACATGTTTTAGGTGTTGAAACTCTTGAAGCGAAGAAATGTATCGGTTATCTGCCCGAAATTCCGCCTTTGTATCCCGACATGTATGTTCGCGAATACTTAAATTTTGCCTGCGGACTGAAGGGTGTTCCCAGAGCGGAAAGAAAGAAAGAAGTTGAAGACGCCATTGAGAAAACCGGATTAAGTGATGTAAGCGAACGTCTGATCCGTAACCTTTCCAAAGGTTATAAGCAGCGTGTCGGTATCGCACAGGCCATTCTGGGCAATCCCGATATCATTATTCTGGATGAGCCTACGGTCGGTCTGGATCCCCAGCAGATTATCGAGATTCGTGAACTGATCCGGTCCTTGAAAGAGAAACACACGGTAATTCTTTCATCCCACATTCTTTCGGAAATAGCCGCAGTCTGTGACGATGTTTTGATGATTGCACACGGCCGTGTCGTAGCCATGGATACCACCGATCATCTGATGGCATCGCATGAAAACAGCGGACGAAACTTTGAAATTACCGTAAAAGGCACGAAGGAAAAGGTGGAAGAAGTTCTTTCCGGTCTTGAGAATACCGTACAGAATCTTACCTTTGTTTCCGATGACAACGGAAAGGTTACCTTTACGTTTGAAACATCCCGCACGGACGATATCCGTGAGGATATTTCCTTTGCACTTTCCGATGCAAGACTTCTTGTCCTTTCCTTAAGCGAAGAGAAGAAGTCCTTAGAGGATACGTATCTTGCCATCATGAAGGATTCCGACGAGAAGTACGAAGAGGAAATGCGGCTTCTCGAGGAAGAGGACGAGGACGACGATGACGAGGATGAGGACGACGAAGAGAAATCCGACGAAGAGGAATCCGACGAAGAGAAATCCGACAATGAAAAATCCGACGAAGAGAAATCCGACGATGAGGAATCCGACGATGACGATTCCGACGACGAATCCGAAAACGATAAAAACGAAGAAGAAAAGGAGGAAGAGTAAAATGTTGACCATTTACTTAAAAGAACTCCGCAGCAACTTTAAATCTTTCTTCGGATGGCTGTTCCTTGCGGTTTATACATTTTTCTGTTCTTTGTATTTTGTAATTTATAATATTTTAAACGGAAGCCCGTATCTTTCATCTACGGTTTCTTCCCTTGTGGTTATTTTAATGTTTGTATTCCCTCTTCTTACCATGAGAATTCTGGCAGAAGAGAAGAAGTTAAGAACCGACCAGCTTTTGCTTACTTCACCGGTCAGAATTTCGTCGATTATTCTCGGCAAATTCTTCTCACTGGTTACCATGATGTTAATTGCATCGGCCGTACTTTTGCTCGGACTTCTGATTATGTCCTTCTACGGCACCGTACCCGTTGCGGAATCCCTGCTTGCCATCCTTGCGCTGATTCTCCTCGGATCGATGTTTGCCTCCATCGGACTTTTCTTATCCGCACTGACCGAGCATCAGTTTGTTGCGGCAATTCTGACATACGGCGCTTTCATTTTCATTATGCTGGTTCCGAGTGCATTGCAGATTTTCTTTGCTTCGAACAAGGTGGTTTCCACCGTTGCAAAGGCAATCGATTTCCTTGCTCCGTTTGACAAACTCCTTACCGGCATCATCAACGCGGCGGATATTTTCCGGATTCTTTCCATCATTGCCATTTTCCTGCTGCTTGCAGCCAGAGTCTTCGGAAAGAGTGCACTCGATCTTGCCCTGGTAGGGTCTAAGAAATTCTTCCTTTCGACGGCAGGAATCGTAGCCATTATTGTGCTGATTATTGCGGCAAATGTCGGAGCAAATTACATTCCCGTAAAATACATCCAGTACGATGCGACCAAGACCGGATATTACACCTTAACCAAGGAATCCAAGGAAATGGTAAAATCCCTTGACGAGGATGTTACAATCCATGTTCTGACCGACAAGAACCTTGCAGACAATGCATTAAACCTTTATTTGGAGCAGTATGAAGCCGCTTCCGGTCATATTAAGGTAAAATATCATTCTCAGAAAACCGAACCCACCTTCTATACGGCTTATACTAAAGATGCTCCTTCTTCGGGCAGCTTAATCATCACCATGGGTGATAAAAACCGTGTGATTGATTCAGGCAACTATTACATTCGCGAAATCAATTACAATACCTATCAGTATGACACAACCGGCGTTGACATCGAAGGTCAGATTACCGCAGCAATCGGTGCTTTGAAGGAAGGTAAGGAATTCAAGGTTTACTTCATCGAAGGACACAATGAACTTCCTCCCACGGATGCCATGATTGACAGACTTCGTAAGGCAGGCTTTACCTATGAAAGCATTTCCTTAATGACAATCGATTCCCTTCCCGAAGACTGCAGTGCCGTTGTCGTAAACGGACCGAATACGGATCTGTCCAAAGAGGATGTGAAGAAAATAAAATCCTACATCGATAAAGGCGGAGTTGGCGTTTTACTTGCAGCTGCCGATACTATCGAAACTCCGAACTACGATGAACTGCTTTCTTCTTACGGAGCGGAACTTGTAAAGGGTACCGTTTATGAAAAGGATTATCAGTATAACTTCCAGGGTGAAGGATTTTATCTTGTATATCAGCCTGTAGCGCACGCCATCACCAATAAGAATTATTCCGGCAAGCGCTTAAGCCTTTTGGTACAGTCCAGGGGATTCATTATTTCCGAATCGGACGATCCGAACTTGGTCTGCGAACCCTTATTTAATACATCGGATACCGCAGTGGCTTATCAGGTCGGCGAAAACGGTGAGGTGAAGACGGATGAGGATGTTGTGGAAGGACCTTTCACGGTTGCATTTTATTCGGAGAAAATTTCCGAAGCCGCAATCGGAAAAGTAACCGTAATCGGATCCCCGTTGTTCCTCTATGATGCAATGGATGCCGCAACGGCATATGCAAACTCTGATCTTTTCATTGAGAGTTTGAACTACAGCTGTGATACGGGTGTTGTAGCAACCATCCCCGCGAAGAGTTACGAGATGCCGAACCTCTTCGTATCACAGGGTGTTGCGCTTCTTTATGCCGCACTGCTTGTGGTATTGCTTCCGCTTGCGGAAATCATTGCGGGCATCGTAATCATGATTATCAGACGCAGAAAATAAACAAATTCCGGTATCGGATTAAATAATTTCGATACCGGAAATGAAAGGAAACGATACAAAATGGCAAAAATCAGAACCAGATTTGCTCCTTCCCCTACGGGAAGAATGCATGTAGGAAACTTAAGAACGGCTTTGTATGCTTATCTGATTGCAAAGCACGAGGACGGGGATTTTATCCTTCGAATCGAGGATACCGATCAGGAACGTTACGTGGAAGGAGCAGTGGATATCATCTACAGAACTCTTGCCAAAACCGGCCTGATTCACGACGAAGGACCGGACAAGGACAAGGGATGCGGTCCCTATGTTCAGTCCGAACGTCAGAAGAGCGGTATTTATCTTACCTATGCGAAAATGCTGGTGGATAAAAAAGAAGCATATTACTGTTTCTGCGACAAAGACAGACTGGCGACATTAAACAAAACCATTACACTGGAAGACGGAAGCACCAAGGAAATCAATGTTTACGATAAACACTGTCTGAGTCTTTCCAAAGAAGAGGTGGAAGCAAACCTTGCAGCCGGAAAGCCTTATGTCATTCGTCAGAATAATCCGACGGAAGGCACCACAACCTTCCATGACGAAATTTACGGAGATATCACGGTCAATAACGATGAACTCGATGACATGATTTTAATCAAGTCGGACGGATATCCCACCTATAACTTTGCAAACGTCGTGGATGACCATTTAATGGGCATTACGCACGTCGTCAGAGGAAACGAGTATCTTTCTTCCTCGCCGAAGTACAACCGCCTTTACGATGCCTTCGGATGGGAGGTTCCGGTATATGTACACTGTCCTTTGATTACCGATGAGAATCACCAGAAATTATCCAAACGCTGCGGACATTCTTCTTATGAAGATTTGCTCGATCAGGGCTTTGTAAACGATGCCATCGTAAACTTTGTGGCTCTTCTCGGATGGAGCCCTTCGGATAACGAGGAAATCAAATCCTTACCGCAGTTAATCGAAGCCTTTGATTATCATCACATTAATAAATCACCGGCCGTTTTCGACTATACCAAGTTAAAATGGATGAACGGCGAATACTTAAAAGCCATGGACTTCGATGCCTTCTATGAGATGGCAGAGCCGTATTTAAAAGAGGTCATCAAAAAAGACCTTGATTTAAAGAAAATTGCGGCCATGGTAAAGACCAGAATCGAAATTCTGCCGGACATCAAAGAGCATATCGATTTCTTTGAAGAAATGCCCGAATACGACTGTGAACTTTATGTTCATAAAAAAATGAAAACCACGAAGGAATCTTCCCTTCAGGTTTTAAAAGAAATCCGTCCCGTACTTGGGGATTTTGATAATTATTCCAATGATGCGTTATACGAATTGCTTGTATCCTTTGCAACGGAAAAAGGATATAAAAACGGAGCCGTTTTATGGCCGATCAGAACCGCGCTTTCCGGTAAACCGATGACTCCCTGCGGAGCTACCGAACTTTTAGAAGTGCTGGGAAAGGAAGAGTCCTTATCAAGAATCGATAAGGCGATTGAAAAATTATCGATTGAAGGCTGATCCAAATCAGTTCGCCGCAATAAGACACGGGACCGGACCTGCATTGGTCACGGCCGGTCCCGGAAGCGGCAAAACTTTCGTACTTACGCATCGTATCTTATATCTGATCCGGATTCTCGGGATTTCCCCGAATCAAATCCTTGTTCTGACATTCTCAAAAAAAGCCGCCGGAGAAATGAAAGAGCGGTTTGAACACCTTTTTGAAAATCCTGATAAAAAGGTGCTTTTTGCCACGTTTCATTCCCTGTTTTTAAGAATCCTAAAACAATACGAAAATTCCGAAATTCACGTCCTTTCAAAAACGGAAATGAGGCGGATGATGAAAGAAGTATTAAGAAATCTTTCATATCCGCTTAAAACGAATGAATTCTGCGACGAACTGCTTCGTGAAATATCCCTTTTCAAGGCCCGCGGAGGGTCTTTGGACTCGTATGCTCCGAAGGTCGTTTCAAAAGAGGATTTTTCGGAAATTTACAATGGATATGAGAGCTTAAAAAGCAGAAATTCCGGGCTTGATTACGAGGATCTTTTAATTCGATGCAGGGATTTGCTGATAAGTAACGCAGTCAGAAGCGAAAACGACAACGAACCTGGAAACGGCAGTGTGCTTGAAATACTGCAAAAACGTTACCGTTTCATTCTGGTAGACGAATTCCAGGATATCAATGCCATACAGTATGAGTTTTTGTATCTGATTTCGGGAAAAGAAGGAAATTTGTTTGCAGTCGGGGACGATGATCAGTCCATATACGGTTTCCGGGGTTCCGACCCGGAATTTATGAGACTGTTTCTGGAAGATTTTCCAAAGTGCAGAAGATATTCCCTAAACGTTAATTACAGAAGCCGTCAGGATATCGTAAAAACTGCCGGAAATCTGATAGCAAAGAATAAAAACCGGTTAATAAAGGAGATTACCTGTCCGGATGATTCGACCGAAAAAGCCGTATTTTTCGAGCAGTTTTCCGGGTCAGTAAGAGAGTATGACCGGATTGTACGGCTGATTTGCGAACTTTGTACGAAGGAAGAATCCTTAAATGATTCCTTAAAGCATTCCGGGAATGAAAAAATCGCAATTTTATTTCGTACGAACGATTATCCGGAATATCTGCTAAACAGACTCTCGTCGGAAGGGATTGACGTAAGTTTTAAGAAAGAAGGATCTTCGGTCTTTGACCGTTTCGTCGGAAAGGATCTGCTTTCTTATTTCAGGATAATCCAGGGTACAGCGAAAGAAGAGGATTATTTAAGAATCTATGGGAATTCGTCGGATATTATAAAACCGGTACCGGATAAAAAAGATAAGGAAATTCTGGCATCCCTGGATTCGTACGCAGCGATTCTTTATCTCCGTAAAGAGATGGGTTACGATCGGTATCTTAAAAAAATGATTGCAAGGTATCCTGACAGGGAAGCGGAAATCAAAAATGACATGGAAAATCTGACGGGAATTTCACGTTTCTTTCCCTCTTTAAGGGAATTCTATTCGTATCCGGAGAATCTTGAAATTTCCGGGAAATCGAGAGAAATAAGAACATCGGAAATACAATCTGCCTCAGAAGAAACCAACTGCACGGTTTTGATCATGACGTTTCATGCCTCCAAAGGACTGGAGTTTGATACGGTAATTCTGCCTGATTTGTGCGAAGGCGTGATTCCGAGTCCGCATGCCAAAAAGGATGAGGAAGTCGAAGAGGAGAGAAGGTTATTATATGTCGGCATGACCAGGGCAAAACAAAGACTTTATCTGTTTTCCGTTGAAAACAAAACGGAACGGATTGCTCCGTCCCGTTTCATAAAAGACATCCATTAAATTCTGCGTTTAGTTATCGTTGTCATCTATGACTTCGTCAAATTCCTGAGTATCAAGGAATTCTTCGAATGCATCGGATACCGCTTCGTAAACATCGTCGTCGTCGATGAAGATTAATTCCGGCTCTTCGTTGGAATCATCGGGATTCTCATAATATTCATAAAACCAAACCTCACCGAAAGCCTCATCCTCTTCATCCAGCATGGGAAGAAGGGCAATATAGTCTTTCTCGTTTACCGTAAGGATGGTAATAATAGCGCAATTTACGATGGAACCGTCGTCCAATTCAAGTTCTACGGTAATGTCTTCTTCATTTTCGAGTAATTCTTCGTCTTTTGCCATGATGAAACCCTCCAAAGGTTATTGTTTGTTACATTTTACCAATTAAATCGGTAAATTGCAATGTTTGATTGGCATTGAATGAAAAGAAAAAATGTGGTAAGATTTTTAGGCTAATATATTTTGGTGGAAGTATGGGTTCTTAAGGAAATAATGTGAATGAATGAGTTTTTGGTAAGAAAAGGAAATACCTTCCCTTTGGGAGCAAGCCTCACCGTTGACGGGGCTCAGTTTTCCATGGTCAACAGGACCGAGGAGGAAAGCGGAATTATCCTGATTTTAAAAGCAAATCCGAAGGTGGAAAAGAGAATTCCGTTCCCGAAGTGCGCAAGACGCGGCAACATCTCTTCGATGATTGTGGAGCATTTTTCCTTTGCCGATTACGCTTATAAATTCTACGAGGGAGATTCCGAATTCATCGATCCGTATTCGTCCAAAATTGTCGGAAACGAAGTTTTCGGCGTAAAAAAGGATGATGAATACAATCTTTTCTCGGATTACGACGATAACGAATTTGACTGGGGCAACGACCGCATTCTTTGCACGCCCTTTAGTGAAAGCATTCTTTATCTTTTGCATGTCAGAGGATTTACGAAGCATTCTTCCTCGAAAGTAAAGAATCCCGGGACATTTGCGGGTATTGTTGAGAAAACGGAGTATTTAAAAGATCTGGGCATTACGGCGTTAGAGCTTCTTCCCTGTTATGAATTTGAGGAATACAGAAAGCCGGAAACCTTAAAAAAGAGCGCAGATTATGATTATAAATCCGATCCGTACACGAAAAAAGTAAATTACTGGGGATTCCAGAAGGGTTATTATTTTGCGCCGAAGGCATCGTATGCAGCTTCCGACAATCCGTGCACGGAGATGAAGAGTTTTGTCAAAAGCATGCACGAAGCAGGAATCGAAGTCATTATGCAGCTTTATTTCCCCGATGATACCAAAGGCGGCATGATTCAGGACGTAATCCGTCACTGGGTAATCGATTATCACATCGACGGATTCCATTTAAAGGGAAATAAAATACCCATTACGCTTTTAGCTACAGACCCGCTTTTGGCAAACACCAAGCTTTTCTATGACTATATCCCGGTAGACGAGATTTATTCGCAGAATACGAAACCGAAATACAAGAATTTATGCATCTATTCCGATGAGTACATGTATCAGGTCCGCAAGTTTTTAAAATGCGATTCCGACGTGCTTTCGGATTTTACGAGACTTCAGAAACGTATTCCGGAGCGTACCGCCATCGTAAACTTCATTACGAGTTATTACGGATTCACCTTAAACGATTTATATTCGTTCGATACGAAGCATAACGAGGCAAACGGCGAAGAAAACCGTGACGGCTGCAACTCCAATTATTCCTGGAACTGCGGTGCGGAAGGAAAAACCAAGAAAAAGACCATTCTTGCCCTCAGACAGAGAATGATTAAAAATGCCGTGGCAACGATGCTTCTTGGTGCGGGAACACCGATTCTGACGGCGGGAGATGAGTTTTTAAATTCCCAGAACGGAAACAACAACGCTTACTGCCAGGACAATGAAATCGGGTATGTGAACTGGAATACCACGAAGAGTGCCCAGGAGATTTATGAGTTTACAAAGAAGCTGATTGCTTTTCGTAAAAGCAAAACATTCCTTCGGCTGAATGAAGAACTGACCATGTCCGATCATGTCAGCTGCGGCTTCCCGGATCTTTCCTTCCATCAGGAAGAAGCCTGGAAAGTCGATTTGTCCGGCGACAAACATCACATCGGTATGATGTTCACCGAACTGACCGAAGCAAAGAAGGAAGAAAAGGCAGGATTAAAAATCGGCACACGTTGCACAAAGCTGTATTTTGTGGCATATAACATGCACTGGGAGGAGAAAACGTTCTCCCTGCCGAATTTAATCAAAAAAGCCGGATGGGAACTTCTTTTCACCACGGGTGCGGAAGGAACGAAGAGAGTATCGGACGGACAGGTTCAATTAACCGTTCCCGGACGGACCGTAATGGTATATGAGGCAAGATAAGTTTTATTCTGTGCGTACTTGTTTCGTAATGATCTGTGCGCATACCTCCGGCAGATGCCGGAAGGGAAATAATATAACCGGAAAAGAGGAAATGAAAAATGATTAACGACAAGAAGATTCTGTTCAGCGGAATGCAGGCCACGGGTACCCTGACACTCGGAAATTATCTCGGGGCTTTGAAAAACTGGTTAAACCTTTGCGATGATTATGAGTGCTTTTACTCGGTTGTGGATCTTCACTCCATCACGATTCGCCAGGACCCCGCGGAACTTCGCAGAAAAGCAAGAAATCTTCTGATGCTTTATATCGCAGCGGGTCTCGATCCCGAGAAAAACTGCATTTATTTCCAGTCCCATGTAAGCGGACATGCGGAACTGGCATGGATTTTAAACTGCTTCACCTATATGGGTGAATTAAACCGCATGACGCAGTTCAAGGATAAATCCGCAAAACATGCGGACAATATCAATGCGGGTCTTTTCACTTATCCCGTTCTGATGGCTGCGGATATTCTTTTATATCAGGCGGATGTTGTTCCGGTCGGAAAAGACCAGCTGCAGCACTTAGAGATTACCAGAGATATTGCAAACCGTTTCAATTCCATTTACGGTGACGTATTCACCATTCCGGAACCGTATCTCGGAAAGGCCGGAGCAAAGATTATGTCTTTACAGGATCCGACAAAGAAAATGTCCAAATCCGACGAAAATCCCAATGCCAGCATTTATCTGATGGATGACAGGGATACGATTATCCGTAAGTTCAAACGTGCCGTAACGGACTCTGAGGCAAGAATCCGTTACTGCGAAGAACAGCCCGGTGTATCCAACTTAATCGAAATCTACGGCGCGGTAACCGGAAAGAGTTTTGAAGAAGTGGAGAAGGAATTCGAAGGCAAGGGTTACGGTGATTTTAAGCTCGCGGTAGGAGAGGCGGTAGCCGATCTTCTGACACCGCTTCAGAGCCGTTTTAACGAGCTTTCCGCAGATAAGGCATACATTGACAAAATCATTAAAGACAATGCCGAAAAAGCTGATTATTACGCAACCAAAACCCTGCGCAAGGTTCAGAAGAAAGTCGGTTTCCCGGAGAGAATCCGGTAAACGACGTGTATGTCCGGTTTTACGATAAATCATACAATTGGGGAATTTTATGAATAAGATGCTTGCGGACTTACAGGAGTTCGTATTTGAAATCAATAAATTATATAAAGACCGGATTGCTTACCGATACATTGTTTCCGACAAAATCGTGGACAAAACGTTCGCCGATCTCGGAAAAGATGTTTTTGCGGTGGCTACATGGCTTAAAAATTACGGAATGAGGGGAGAGAAGATTGCCATTATCGGGAAAACTTCCTACCCCTGGATTGTTACGTTCTTGGCGTCTGCAGTCAGCGGAAATATCGTCATTCCGATCGATAAAATGCTTCCGAAAGAAGAAATTCTGCACCTGATCAAAGAGGGCGGTGCAAGAATCGTATTTCTGGACGAAGAGTTTGAACCCTGGATGAAGGAAATTCGTGAAATCGTCGGAGAAAACGGCGATGTTTACAGTTTCTCGGGAACGACGTTCCGTGAAATGCTTCGTACCGAAAGAGAGAAGCTTGCCAAGGTGAAGCCGGAAGATCCGTGTCTTTTGCTTTTTACTTCAGGAACCACCGGCACCGGCAAGGGTGTATTGATTTCCCATAAAAACGTGGTGGCAAACATCAATGAAATCTACCGCATGGATTATCCGAAGGATGTCGACGGAGATCCCGTGGTCATGAGTGTTCTGCCGATTTATCATACCTTTGAACTGACGGTCGGAAACCTCGGTATTCTGTATACCGGAACCACAATCTGCATAAACGACAAACTCGAAAATGTCGTTGAAAACCTGAAGCGTTTCAAGCCTTCGGTTATGGTGGTGGTGCCTGCGATTGCGGAAATGATTTATAAAAAAATCATGGAAGCCGTGAGCAGTTCGAAATACAAAAAGAAAGTAAAATTCGCAAAACGTCTCGATAGCACACTTTCGAAAGTGAATATTGATGCCAAGCGTTCGCTGTACAAATCGATTTACGATGCATTCGGCGGCAAACTGACTACAATTGTAGTCGGAGGTTCCGCATTAAGACCGGAAATTGCAAAAACCCTTGATGAGTTCGGTTTCCACATTTATCAGGGATACGGCATGACGGAATGTGCTCCCTTGATTGCCGCAAACTATCCCGGAAATGACCGCATCGGTTCCGTCGGCAAACCCGTATCTTACATGAACGTTAAAATCATCAACGAGGAAATCGTTCTTCGCGGAGACGGTGTGATGCTTTCTTACTACAACAATCCGGAAGAGAACGAGAAAGCCTTTGTAAACGGCTGGTTTAAAACCGGAGACCTCGGATATATCGACAACGAAGGATATTTATATATTACGGGCCGTGCAAAGAATCTGATCATTCTGGATAACGGAAAGAATATTTATCCCGAAGAAATTGAAAGCTATCTTTTAAAGATTCCAAGCGTAAAGGATGCCTTTGTATATGAGGACCACGGTAAAATTTCCGCCCTCATCGTTCCCGAATCCATGAAGGAGAATACCATTCGTTCGATAAAATCGGGAATCCGCGATTTAAACGAAAAAGTTCCCGCATACAAGCGAGTGGTGGGATTGTCCTTCCGCCCGTCCGATCTTCCGAAAACAACGACACTGAAGACCAAACGTAACGAGGTCATGAAGTGGATCGAGCAAAAGAACAAAGAAAGAAAGGCAGAGTACGTTGCGCCTTCCACGGCAGAACAGAAGAGACTCTGTTCCGCAATGGAGCAGGTATTAAAAGTAACGAATGTCGGCATCAAGGACGACTTCTTTGAGCGAGGAGGCGACTCCTTATCCGCACTTGAATTTGCCACCATTATCGGAGTTCCGGCTCAGGATATTTATGAATTCCCCACCGTGGAACTGTTGGAAGAGAATCTGTTAAACGGCTCCTCCAAGACAGAAAGCGAAAGTGCAAAAGTCGACGTTAACGCTCTTTTGAATCATAACCGCGACATTATCGTCGATTCGCAGCCGCAGTGCGTTCTGCTTACCGGTGCAACGGGATTTTTAGGTGCTCATATTTTACGGGAACTTTTAAACAAGAATCTTAAAGTTGTCTGCCTTGTACGTAATGTGGATAAGCTTCGTCCAACTTTAAAGAGTTATTTCCCGAAGGATTACGAGAAATTCTCTTATAAGGTGGTAAAAGGCGATATCGAACTTGAAAAATTCGGTCTTACGAACGAAGAATACGAAATCTTATGCAATAAAGTCGATATGGTATTCCACGTTGCCGCAAACGTTCACCATGCCGGTCATTACGAGGATTTTGAACGTTCCAACGTAATCGGAACCCAGCATGTGATTGATTTTTGCATGGATGCGAATGCCATTCTGCAGCATACGTCCACCGCAAGCATCAACGGAGCCGGTACCGTGGTTCAGAGCAATCCGAATGCGAAATTCGATGAATTCACGCTGGATATCGGACAACAGTATACCCAGAATGTATATATTCACTCGAAGTACAAGTCCGAAGAACGCGTGCTGATTGCAAGAGAGAACGGACTGAAAGCGAATATTTTCCGAATCGGAAATTTAACCTGGAGAAAATCGGACGGAATGTTCCAGAAGAATGCTTCCGACAACGGATTCTTAGAGCGTTTAAAGGGCCTTTTGAAGCTGCGTATGTATTCGCCCGAGATTGCCGAATATCCGATTGATTTTACGGCCGTGGATGAGTGTGCGGAGGCCTATGTTCTTTTAGCTTTGAATCATCACGTAAACAACATCTATAACCTTTATAACCCGAATGTGTTCAATCTTGAGGCACTTTGCAAGAAGTTTATGCTGCATGCGAAACGTGTGCCGAAAGAAGTTTTCGAGAAGAGTCTTCGCGAACAGATTCACGACAAAGAGGTAATGGTTTTAAGTTTTTACAATGCCATTGCATCGAGTTCGAGCAATATTCCCATGAGCAATGCCTATACGACGGCGGAGCTTGAAAAACTCGGCTTTAAGTGGAGTAAAATCGGCTTAAGCTATTTACGCTTTATCAAAAATCTTTAAAGGCAAGGTACCAAAGAAAAATGCGTATCGGTATTGATGTCGGATCCACCACAATCAAATGCGTGGTTTTGGACGAGAACAATCAGATTATTCACAATTCCTATGAGCGCCATTTTGCAATGATTACCGAAAAGACGAAGGAAGTCATGCAGGGCCTCATCGATAAGTTTGATATTAAAGAACCCAATTATTTATCCATTTCCGGTTCGGCCGGAATGGGACTGGCGCAGAATGCGGGAATTCCTTTTATTCAGGAAGTTTACGCAACCAAGGTCGCTGTTTCGAACCGTCTTCCGGAAACGGACTGCGTTATCGAACTCGGCGGAGAAGATGCGAAGATTTTATTCTTAAAAGGCAATCTGGAAGTTCGTATGAACGGTACCTGTGCAGGCGGTACCGGCGCTTTTGCCGACCAGATGGCATCTTTGATGAACATAACCGGCGATGAAATGAATGACCTTGCAATGCGGTCCGAAAAGGTTTATTCCATTGCATCCAGGTGCGGAGTGTTTGCAAAAACCGATATCCAGCCGCTTCTTAACCAGGGCGCAAAAAAGGAAGATATTTCCGCAAGTATTTTTAAAGCGATAGTCAATCAGACCATTACCGGCCTGGCTCAGGGACACCCGATTGAGGGGAATATTGTTTATCTCGGCGGGCCGCTTACCTTCATGTCATATTTAAGAAAGAGTTTCGATGAAGCTCTCGGTTTAAAGGGAACCTTACCGCAGGATTCCCTTCTTTTTGTGGCTCTGGGAGCCGCTTTTTATGCTTCGGAGCCCGTGGATATGAAAAAAGCCGTGGAAGTCATCGGACAGAAGAAGGAATTCTCCGCGGAATCGGCACTGGAACCTCTTTTTAAAGACCGGGCCGAATACGAAGCGTTTACGGAACGTCACAGCAAAGCAACGGTGGAAAAAAGAGAAGATTATGTCCCTTCCGATTCGGAAGACGTATATCTTGGAATTGATTCCGGTTCCACCACGCTGAAACTTGTTTTAATCGATCGAAAAGGCCGGATTCTGTATTCTAGGTATACCTCCAACGGCGGCCGCCCGATTGACGTGGTTGTCGACCTTTTAAAGGAGATGTATGCAAAATATCCGACACTGAAAGTGACGCGTGCGGCCGTCACCGGATACGGTGAGGAAATGATGAAATCCGCACTCGGAATCGATCTTGGAATTGTGGAAACGGTTGCGCATTTTACGGCTGCAAAATTCTTTATGCCGGATGTGGAATTTATCATCGACATCGGCGGACAGGATATGAAGTGCTTTAAAATCCGCAACGGTGCAATCGACAATATTTTCTTAAACGAAGCCTGTTCTTCGGGCTGCGGATCGTTTTTGCAGACTTTTGCGCAGTCTTTGGGATACCCGATTGACGAATTCGCCAAAATCGGTCTTTTCGGGAAGAGCCCCGTGGATCTCGGTTCCCGCTGTACCGTGTTTATGAATTCGTCCGTAAAACAGGCACAGAAGGAAGGCGTTTTGGTGGAGGACATTTCCGCCGGTCTTTCCTACAGTGTTGTCAAGAATGCGCTTTATAAGGTTATCCGCGTCCATTCCGCGAAGGAACTCGGCGAAAGAATTGTTGTGCAGGGCGGTACCTTCTTAAACGATGCCGTGCTACGTGCCTTTGAAAAAGAGCTCGGTGTTTCCGTTATCCGACCCGATATTGCCGGCATGATGGGAGCTTACGGTGCGGCTTTGTATGCGAAAGATACGAAGGGTTCTTTTGGTACGGAAATGACTGAGTTAATCACGAAAGAAGAACTCGACGATTTTACATACGAAACGAAATCCATAAACTGCAACGGCTGCAACAATCACTGTAACCTAACCGTGAATTCCTTCCCCGGTGGAAGAAAATTCATAGGCGGAAACAAATGCGAAAAACCCGTGACAAAGAAGTCTTCGGATGATTCGCTCAATCTGTACGAGTATAAAATTCAGTATTTTAAGGATCTTTACGAAAGTACGAAAGAGGGAGGAAGCAAACGTAAAACCGTCGGTCTGCCGCTTGCCCTAAACATGTACGAAATGTTTCCGTTCTGGCATGCGCTTTTTACAAGCCTTGGTTACGACGTTAAAATTTCCGGTTTTTCCAACCGTTCGATGTACATAAAAGGTCAGGGAACCATTCCGTCCGATACGGTCTGCTTCCCGGCAAAAATGGTTCACGGACACATCATGCAGTTAATCGAGGATGAGGTGGATTATATTTTCTTCCCGTGCTTAACCTTTAATTTCAATGAAAAACGCGGCGAGAACCATTATAACTGTGCGGTAATCGCCGGTTATCCGGAAGTGATTAAAGTAAATATCCGTGATTTTAAGAAATCGAAATATGTCTGTGAATATTTGGGTCCGCATAACCGTTCCCATTTCGAAAAAAGCATGTACGAAGTCATAAATCGTGAGTTTGAGCAGACTTCGAAGGCGGACGTAAAGAAAGCCGTGGCAAGTGCTTATGCGGCTTATGACAAATACATGGACAGCGTTGCAAAGAAGTCCGATGAAATCATCCGCTCGGCAAGAGAGCAGGGCAAGCGTATCGTCTGCCTTGCCGGAAGACCGTATCATGTCGATCCGGAGATCAACCACGGTATTCATAAACTGGTAGCCGGTCTCGGCTTTGCGGTTGTCAGTGAAGACGCTTTAAGCCTTAAAATGCGCAATCTGAAATTAAATCTTCGCAATCAGTGGACATATCATGCAAGATTATTCTCCGCGGCCGGTTATATTACCACGCAGCCTGATATTTATCTCGTTCATCTGGTTTCATTCGGCTGCGGCCTCGATGCCATTACGACCGATGAAGTCAGAAGCATTTTGGAAAGCGAAGGACATCTTTATACGCAGATTAAAATCGATGAGGTTACCAACCTCGGTGCGGTAAAAATCCGTTTAAGAAGCCTTCTTGCCGCAATCAGACAGGCGGAAGACTTAAAAGGGACAAATACAGATTTAAAATAAATCCGAAACTAAGGACACATACATGGAAAGCACTCTCAAACAGTACAGAAAAAGAGTTGAATACAGCCTGAAAATGAAACGGGAAAAATATACCATTCTGATTCCGGAAATGGCACCGCTTCATTTTCGCCTAATTAAACCGATTCTTCAAAGAGACGGATACAATACCGCCCTGATGGGCGATGAGGGCCCGGAAGTTTTAAAAAAAGGCCTTCAGTATGTTCATAATGACATCTGTTATCCCTGCCTTTTGATTACCGGACAGATGTTGACCGCTTTGGAAAGCGGCAAATACGACCCGGATAAGGTTGCCATGATGATTACACAGTCGGGAGGCGGCTGCAGGGATTCCAACTATATCAACCTGATGCGTAAGGCATTTGAAAAAGCCGGTTATCCGAACGTTCCGTTTATTTCCGCCAATACCTGGTTTATGGAGTATAACAGCGGCGTTTTAATGCGGATTTCGACTCTTTTTATGGCCGTGGCCGGAATGGTCTACGGAGATTTCCTGATGATTCTCGGCAATCAGGTAAGACCTTACGAAAATCATAAGGGCGAAACGGATGCCCTGATCGATTCCTGGATCGATAAACTGATTTCCCAGTTTGAAAAAGGGCACGGTTACACCAAAAAAGCCATGCGCCGAAACCTTCATGCGATGGGAGAGGATTTTACAAAGATAGACAAAACCTTGACTCCTAAAGTCAAGGTTGCAATCGTCGGCGAACTGTTCTTAAAATATTCGGTTCCCGGCAACAATCATCTCGAAGAATTCCTGGTTTCCCAGGACTGCGAATACTATATGCCTTCGATGCTCGGCTTCGGTGTTTACAAAACAAACGGAGCCCTGGAAGAACTTCGTAAGTTCGGCGGAAAGCCACTCAAACATCTGACGATGAAAATCGTCATGAAATGGTATTTCGGAATCGAGGATCTGCTGATTTCCGCCATCGAGGAATTCCCCGAGTTTACGGCTCCGGAACGCGTGAAGGATCTGATGAAACGTTCCGAGGGAATTCTGGATATTGCAAACAGTATGGGAGAGGGCTGGTATGTCGCGGCTGAAATGCTTGAATTCGCCGAACACGGTTACGAAAACATTGTCTGCGTGCAGCCGTTCGGATGTCTTCCCTGTCATGTTGCCGTAAAAGGCGTATTAAACAAGGTTCGTCAGATTAACCCGAAGGTCAATGCGGTTGATATCGAATACGACCCCGGAGCAACGAAGGTCAATCAGGAAAACCGTATTAAGTTAATGCTTGCCGTGGCCAAAGAAAACCTTGAAAATAATTGCAAATAACGCTTAAAACGGATATAATAAAATTATCTTTTTGTGTGGGAGGGAAATATGGCTGATATTAACGAAAAATATCCGCTGGCGCTGCCCGTCGGGACGGTACTCGCGGGGCAGTATGTCATTCAGAAAGTCTTAGGACAGGGCGGTTTCGGTATTACCTATGCCGCAGTCGATCACAAAGACGGCAAAAAAGTTGCCGTGAAGGAATTTTTCCCCGACAGTATGGCAACCCGTACCAATGCAACCACGGTAACTCCCTTTTCCGGAGAACGCGGAGACAGTTATGAGTACGGTAAAACCTGCTTCTTAAAAGAGGCGGAAACCCTTGCACAGTTCATCGGAAACGAGAACATTGTAAGAATCCACAGTTATTTCGAAGAATACGGAACCGCGTATTTTGTAATGGATTTTGTCGAAGGTACCAGCTTCGATGCTTACATCCGCGAAAAAGGCGGCAAAGTTTCGTTCGAAGAAGCGAAAAAGATCTTAATTCCCATCATGGATGCTCTTGCCGTGGTTCACAGCAAAGGCATCATTCATCGTGATGTTACCCCGGACAATATTTATATTACCAAAGAAGGCGTTGTAAAACTTCTCGACTTCGGTGCGGCGAGATATTCCCTCGGCGACAAGAGCAGAAGCCTTGACGTCGTATTAAAGCACGGTTTTGCACCGAAGGAACAGTATACCCGTCACGGCAAACAGGGTCCGTATACGGATGTCTATGCTCTCGGTGCTACTTTTTATTATGCAATGACCGGAAAGCGTCCGCCCGATTCCGTGGAACGTCTCGATGAGGACGACCTTGTTCCGTTAAGCGCACTCGGCGTAAACATTGATGCCGCAAGCGAGGATGCGATTTTTAAGGCGTTAGCCGTTCAGGCTTCCGACCGTTATCAGAATATGATGCAGTTTAAGGAAGGGCTTCTCGGTGCTGCAGGCGCAGCCGGTTCGGTTGCTGCGGGAACAGCCGCGGCAGTGGCAGCATCCAATGCTACGAACCGTATTGAATTTACGGCACCCGTTCAGCAGGTAACACCCGTACAGCAGGCGGCTCCCGCTCCGGTACAGGTAGGCGTTCCTTATACGGCAGCTGCACCTTCCGGACAGATTACGCCGTCCCAGCCGATTACACCTTCCGGACAGATTACGCCGTCCCAGCCGATTACACCTTCCGGACAAATTACGCCGTCTCAGCAGATTACGCCTTCCCAGCAAATCACTCCGTCTCAGCAGATTCCCGCTTCGGGTATCGGTGCAACGACAGGTATCGGTGCAACGACAGGCGTAGGTGCAACAACAGGTGTAGGTGCAACAACAGGTGTAGGCGCAACGACCGGTGTGGGCACAACGACCGGCGTGGGATACACGGCCGCTGCCGGAACACAGCCTGCAAAGAAGAAAGCAAAATGGTGGATTCCCGTCCTGATTGCAGGCGGAGCTTTACTCGTTGTAATACCTTTGCTGATTCTTATCATTGTTGCAGTTATTGCTACCGTAAATACCAGGAAGCCGAAAGTTCCGGTAAATACGGAACCGACCCCGGTTCTTACTTCCGAACCGCCCAGCAATCCGACGAATCCGTTCCCCGGTATCAATCCGACTTCCGAACCCGTCAGCGAACCGGTTTCCGACATGCCGCTCGGCGAAAGCCTCGCTCCGGTTAAGGATGCGGATGAACTTCTTTATTCCACTCCGGTCGGAAACGAAGTGACCAATGCATATCAGTGGAATCTGTTTGCACAGAACGGAATTTATGCTTATTCCAACGTTGAAGGTAAACAGAAGCTCTGGAAAAGCCAGACCAATATCGGTGATGTATATTACGGTGTCATCGATGGAAGATGCAAATTTATAGACGGAAGCAACGGTAGTAGCGATTTTATTCCCGAACTGAATGATTTTACCGGTGTTTACTGCCTGTATGTATCTTCTCTTTATTACTGGGTGGAAGACGGCAACAAGACCGTATGGTGCATCGATCGCAGTACCGGTGAAAAGAAGGGAAGCAGAAGCTTTACGAAATCGTTCCAGTACACCTTTACCGACGGACTGTTTTTCTATATCGGGGAAACCACCGACGGACGTCAGGCAATCTATTACGTTCCCGCGGGAGATCTTAACGCAGAACCCAGAATGCTGGATATCTTAAACGGTCATGACTGTACGATTTTTGCGGATTACGCACATCTTTACTGCTTCGGCATGATGGGCGACAATTCCTGGGCTGCCGGATACTATGACATTTACGATGATTATACTCCTCATGATATCAGTCTTGAGTACAATTCATCCTCCGTATTTTACTGTTCTTATATTTGCTACAGTTCCTACATTTATGCGACCGTCATGAAATCCGAGACCGAATTTGAAATCGTTCAGATCAGCATATACAGCGGAACCCAGAAAACGGTTGCGACACTGAATAAAATGCAGGCGCTTTTCTTTACCGCAAAGAGCGGTTTCAATCAGAATACACACCAGTATAACAACCTGTTCTACGTGACCGATTACGACGGTGACGGAGACAACGATCTCGTCGGCTACGATATCGTATCCGGTGAGACCTGGCTGGAATGTCAGGATATCTTTTATTAATTCGTGCGTTAATGTTATTTAACATAAAAAAAGAAAAGGAGAAGTAGGTATGGCATTAACAGAATGTGCAAACGGACATTTATACGATTCCGCGCAGTATGCGTCATGTCCGTATTGTAATGGGGGAGTGAATCGCGTAGAATTTTCCTCTCCGGATTCCGGAATCGGCAAGACAGTCGGCGCAAGCAGTGTTGTAAACCAATCCTATCCCGGTGAAATCGGTGCAACCGTAGCTCCCGCATCTTATCAGGCAGCAAGCAAACCTGCTGAAGAAGAGGACATCGGAAAGACCGTAGCCGTAATGAAGAAGGATATGGACTTAGAACCGGTTGTAGGCTGGATTGTTTGTATTGAAGGCTCCGAAAGAGGTAAAGATTACAAGGTCCTTGCAAAGAACAATACCGTAGGACGCGGCGAAGGAAATGATATCGTAATCAAGAAGGATTCCACCATTTCCAGACAGTCCCATGCAAGAATCGCTTATGACGTAAAGCACAATACGTTCCATTTAATTCCCGGTGAAGGAACCAACGGACTTTACTTAAATGACAATCCGGTTTATGTTCCCACACCGATGAATGCATTTGATTTAATCGAAATGGGTGAGAGCAAATTCTTATTCATTCCTTTCTGCGGAGAAAAATTCACCTGGCAGAACGGTTTACAGTAAGGAGATACTATGCCGGACAGTACGCAAATAAATGCAGCGAATGGCAAATATCTTGCGCTGACACCGAAACCGACGGAGAGACTTTTAAGTTACCGGATCGGTAATCTCCAGGGAATCGGTTCGAGAGCAAGGCAGGAAGATTCTTTTACGGTGATGAATTCCATGGATGTTACCGCAATTAAGGAAAAAGGGTTTTTCTTTTCCGTATGCGACGGCATGGGAGGAATGAAGGACGGCAAACTTGCCTCCGAAACCGCAATTGCATCCCTGCGCCAGTCTTTTGCCGCAATGGATCGCAGTCGGGACCTTTCCGCACAGCTTGTGGAAAGTGCATATACCGCATCCGAAAAGGTCGAGGAATTAATCGGCGGAGACGGAGGAAGTACCCTGATTGCGTGCATCCTTTTTGAAGGAAAATTATACTACGTCAGTGTAGGGGACAGTTTTCTGTTTCTTTACCGGAACAAAGAACTGGTAATGCTCAATGCGGAGCATACTTTGTTACATGATCGAGAAATCGAAGCCATCGAAGATGGCGACGTAAATCCCCTGCAGTTTGAAGGCCTTCCCGAGGCAACGGCACTTACCGGTTTCCTTGGGATGATCGGGCTTGACAAAACAGACTCCACGGTAAAACCGATTACCCTTCATAACGGAGATGTTTTGATGGCCTGCTCCGACGGTGTTGGCGGCGTCTTAAGTGAAGAGGAAATCAAACAATCCCTCGAACTTTCCGACGTTAACCATATGTGTTTCGATTTGGAACAAAAAGTAATCGCGCATCACAGACCGCATCAGGATAATTTTACGGCTGTGGTAGTGCAATGTATCAGGTAAAGGAGAAGAGTATGAAGAGAGTTTTGAGAAACAAATCAATCAAAAATCTTGCCTCCGTTTTACTGGCTCTTGTCATGATTTTCAGTACAGTCAGCATTTTTAACATTCATGCACTGGCTGATTACAAACAGGACGTCAGCAGCGGTGTCGTTCCGGTTTGCCTTTATTTAACCGGTGCGGGATTCTATGTTACGGACGGCTATGATTTCCAGAAAATGCAGGACCTCGGTGATATCTGCTGGGGTGCAGGTTCCGGTTTCTTTGTAGGTAACAAAGGTGAGAACCCTCAGTATATCGTAACCAACGCTCACGTAGTTGTTGACTATGTTGAGACCGGTGAAGGTAACGGTGTTGTCATCTATACCGGATATTATTACAACAATACCTATCCCGTTGTAATCATGGCGGACAGCGCTGAACTTCGTATTTACTATGATTCCAACGATTATGACGTAGCTTTCGTAGAAGCTATCGGTGATGTAGAGAAGGTTGACCTTGCCGTATTAAGACTTCGTAACGGCACGGACAAGAGACATTCCCTTCCCATCATGGTTCCTACCGAAGATATGGTCGGAAATACCGTTTATACCGTAGGTTTCCCCGGAAACGCAGACAACCAGTTTACCGATGGTTCCAAATACGGTATCGGAGATGTTACCGTTCATAAGGGATCCATTACCAAGTTTGCAATCAACTCCGGTAAGGGTATTGAAAGAATCGCTATCGACGCTACCGTTCAGCACGGTAACTCCGGTGGTCCTCTGGTTACCGAAGACGGTTATGTAATCGGTGTTAATACCAACGTATATTCCACCAGCCCTTATCAGAATCAGATTGAAGCTGACTACTACGCATTAAATGCAAGTGAAGTTGTAAAATTCTTAAATAACAATAACGTTCCTTATTACACCGCTTCTTCAGGCAAGGGTGTTGCCGGTTTACTGGTAGGCGGCGGAATTGCATTATTCTTAATCCTCGGATTTATCTTCCTTCTGATTACGGTTGCAATTATTATTATCATCGTAGTCGTTGTTAAGAAGAAAAAGAAAAAAGCAGCAGGAGCTCCCGCAGCAAATGCCGCAGCTGGTACAGCCGCAGCCGGTGCAGGTGCACAGCAGGCAGCCGCAACCCAGAAGCGTGCAATGCTTCGTTCCCTTGCAGCTCAGCATAACGGAATGACTCTTGCGGTAGGAAACACCCCGATTCTTATCGGCCGTGATCCCGCAAACTGCAAACTCATCTATGTGGAAGGTACCGTAGGTGTCAGCGGAAGACATTGCTCCGTTGCATACGATGCATCCACCGGTGACTTTATCCTGACTGACCTTCGTTCCACTTACGGAACCTTCTTAAGCACAGGTCAGAAGTTAAATGCTAACGTTCCTTATCGTGTAAAACCGGGCGAGAGCTTCTATGTTGGCGATAAGCAGAATATGATCCGCCTGGAGTTGGGGTAAAACATGATATTTGATTACTACGAGTTTTCAAACAGCGGCGGAAGAGATTATAATGAAGACTCCGTCGGCGCAAAGCTTTGCGCCGGCGGAGGTATCTTTCTTGTTGCAGACGGCCTCGGCGGTCTGTCTTCGGGAGAGGTGGCTTCAGGGATGGTAAGAGACTGGCTCATTGACAAATTCGATGATTCCGTTACCGATATTCCGGCATGGATCAATGAAAATGTCAAAGCGGTTAATGATCGTATTCTTGCGCTCGAACAGCAACAGAATAAGAAAATGAAAAGTACACTGGTTATGCTTGCCGTAATGAACAACAATATGGTATTCGCACATTCCGGTGATTCCAGACTTTATTATATTCATAATAACGAGCTGGTATATTATACGGAAGATCATTCCGTAGCTTTCAAGAAATTCAAAGCCGGCGAAATCGGAAGAGATCAGATCGGTCAGGATGAGGATCAGTCCTCCCTGCTTCGTTCTATCGGCGGCGATGATCATTTCGAACCCACAATTTTTGCTTATCCGGAGCAGATTTCTTCGGGAGATTCCTTTATGCTTTGCTCAGACGGTGCATGGGAGTATTTAAAAGACCTGGAAGTCCTTGTAGACAGACAGAAGTCATCTACGGCAAAAGAATGGACGCAGAGAATGTTACTCCGTATCATGGACCGTGTAAACGGAAAAAACGATAATTTAAGTATCGTAACATTAATTGTGGAATAAACAGTTCTCTTTAAGATGGGAGAGTATATGAAACGAACACTTTGGGCGGTTTTGTTATCGGTATTCCTTGCCTTTGTCATGGTTTTACCGGTACATGCCTCTTCAGGAAACCAGAATACCGACACGGATACGGAAAAGGATGTGAAAACCCTTTCCACCAAAGGTGTATTCTCATACATTCAGGGCGGACATCTGTTTTCTTTTCTGGAAATCGAAGACGGTTTGGATGTAGACAACGTTTTGGTAAATGCTGCCGGAGACAATCTGCAGTATAAAGACAACGGAAAGCTTGTTAAACTTGCGGACAGCGATGTCACCGTTCATTATCTGTTTGTGATTGATAATTCCGGTTCCATGTCCGGTTATCGGAACCGTATTTCAGATTATTTATCGGCAATTGCGGAACATTCGGATTTAAAAGTAACTTATACAATTGCTACCTTCGGGGAACGTTTTGACATTGTAAAAGAGAAGATGACCGATGTCGAAACCGCAAAGGAAGCCTTAAAATCCGTTTCTTTTAACGAAAACTATACCGATCCGTATACGGCAATCAAAAGTGCGGATACCTATTTGGACGGGTTTGCAAAATCCGGCAGGGACATTGTTTCCGTCGTACTGATTACAGACGGAGAACCATGCTTAAAAGACCCTTCCAAGGAAGAAAATTTTTCCTCCATGACGAAGAAAGTAATCGGTGAGTTTACCGATGTCGTTTATTCAACCTTAAGTCTGGCATCCTGGACGGATGTTGCAAAAAAGACTTTAACGGGTGGCAACGGATTTGATCAGGAAATCCGTGCCAATTCCGAAGCAGGGCAGCGCGGCAGTGAAATTGCGGATTATTTCGACAAACTGTATTGTGCCGAATTCGCGCTTACGAAAGCTCCGGACAAGGATTTTGATTACAATGTTCAGATTTCCTTTGCAAAGGATACAAACGGAAACGACGTAAATGTGGAGAATGCATCTTTTACGGGGATTCATCCCGGCAAAGTCGGTGAAGAGGCACCTGTAGATGAAGCACCCACCACGGAATCTCCGAAGGATGAACAGCCTTCTGCGGAAAATCCTTCCGAAAATCCATCGGAAATCGAATCTATGGAAGGTTCTTCGGAACCGACTTCCGAAAACGAAAACGAACAGAAGAAGGGATTCCTTGATTATTTTGAACAGTATCGACTGTTTGTAATTATCGGAGCGGTTGTTTTACTGCTTCTCTTAATTGCAATCGTGATTCTGATTGTTGTCATTACCACAATCGTAAAGAAGAAAAAAGCAAAGAAAACCGCAAAGAAGAAAGGCGCCAGAGAACCTTCTCTTTCTGCGGATGCCGTACCGGATACCATCGGTGCAACCGTAGCTGCCGCCTCTTATGAAGCAGCCGGTCCTGTTGGTTATGAGCCTACCGTGGCTCCCATTTCTCCGACCGGAGAGCCCGGTACCGTATTTTTAAGAATAGAAGTATATAACGGTCATTGCGCAAATACATCCGATACCTTCTCCTTAAGCAACGCACTTGTCATCGGAAGCGCACCGCAGTGTGACGTTATCTTCGCAGATCCGGACGTATCGCCTGTCAATACGAAAATCCGCCTGATTGACGGTCAGGTTTACATTGAAGACCAGGGCACCGTTAACGGTACTTATCTTGAAGGCATGCGAATCCCCGGAAGAAACCGTTTAAGAAGCGGAGATATTATTTCCATCGGTTCGGTTGAGTTTGCATTTAAGTTCTAATAGTTTATTCTAAAAAGCATACAAAAGCACCTCCGATTATTCGGAGGTGCTTTTCAAATGTTTTGTATTTCATTCAGATTTGATTTCATTTTACTCGGATTTTACCGTTTTCCATAAATCGGCATATTTCTGATCGCCTTCTGTTCCGAGATAGTGGAAGGTTTCCATTCCGCTGTACTTGGAAAGATCCGGGAAAGCAATTTCGGAATTGCGGATTTCTTCGTCTTCAATCAGTGCTCTGGCTGCTTCGTTCGGAGTGGAGTAGGTGATGAAATCAAAGTTCTTTAATGCAATGTCCGCACGACACATGTAGTTGATAAATGCTTCTGCATTTTCCTTGTTCTGTGCATTCTTGGGAATTACCCAGGAATCAATCCATACATTGGTTCCTTCCTTGGGAATTACATAAACCAGATCGGGATTCTCGCGCTGGGTGTAAATGGCTTCACCGGAGTAGATGACACCGATTGCGGCTTCGTTTCCGATCATTTTATCACGAACCTGGTCTACAACGTATGCCTGAACGAGAGGCTTCTGTTCAATCAGTTTTTCTTTTGCCTGCTCAAGTTCGGCATCATCCAGAGTATTCATGGAATGTCCGTCCAGCTTTAATGCAACCATAAATGCGTCACGTACGGAATTCTGCATCAGGATTTCTCCTTTGTATTTTTCATCCCATAAAACGCTCCAGGAATCGATGGGTTCATCCACCATGGTTTTGTTGTAAAGGATACCGACGGTTCCCCAGCAGTAGGGTA
>ODAJ011950238.1_pt1 | contig 41000 bp, 48 predicted proteins | sample 1539241 | NCBI WGS metagenome assembly ODAJ01 (sample SAMN02144231, study PRJEB22623) | gut metagenome | biome: sheep rumen | host: Ovis aries | place: New Zealand
ATATTTATATATCCGTGGGATTTCATATTCACCTCCATTTGTTAATAATTGATCTAAATGATGTAATCCCTGTTTTGTTAATACTTCATTTAGAGTTGCTAGATTAGCCTTTTCAAATAGTGATGGCGGAACTACATAATTATTTCTAAGATAATATAACTCTTTTATTTCTATAAGATGGTTGCTAAGCTCTTTAAAGAACATTTTGTAAATATCAGAAACATGTTTATGTATATCTAGATCGTAAGTTCTTCTAAAGGCTAAACGCTCCCCAAATCTTTTGCCTTGCCATATCATCTCAATAGTACCATTTATTGTCCACGTAGTCTCAACATTATCATCCTTTTCTAGATAGGGGACACCTCCCAACAATATCTGGCCAAAAGTCATCCTTCTTAGGAATTTCAACTATCTCTTTAAGCTCATCATAGTCAGTGTCCTCATAAGAGAGCTTATGAATATCACAGTAAGCCTTAAGATAGTCACAAGATTCAATCTTCTGCTTATTGTATTCCTTGATCAGCTTAGCAAGCTCCTGCTTACACTTCTTCTCACCAAAATGCTTCTCGCTGAGAACCTTATCAGTCTCAACTATCCAAGCTCCAAGATCCGCTCTGAAATATTTCTTTGTAATAACGACTATCTCATCTTCAGAAATATAAAATGTATCATAATAACCGTCAAATTGAGGCGTTCCCTCGTATTCTAAAATGGTTTCAAATGTTCTCTTATACTGTTTGCTGTCTGACTCCATATAAGGGCGATGAAAGAATGTACCATCCTCCTTTTTACAATCCTTAACCACGTAGTGTCTCTCAATGTTCATTCCTTTAACAATTGTCTTCATAATATTATTCTCCTTTTCTTTTTTATAAATCACTAAAATCGTACTTACCCATCCACTCGCCAAATTCTTGAGTACATGTTGGGCATAAATCAAGAGTTGCAAAACTAAATCCATCTCTGCCGTCTAGTTTTAAACCATACATAGTTATTTTGTTTTTAATTTTGTTTTTATTAGTAGATTTAAAGCTCCATCTTATAGAGTCTTCTTTGCAACCGTAAAAATATAATTTGCCGCATCTATCGCACTTCTTCGCTTCTGCCATCTTCTTCATCCCCTTTCTCTCTAGGTATAAACATCTTCTCAAGGTCTGATTTATTCATATAGACCAATTCCTTAAGAATACCCTCCAGAATCTTAACCTTCTTCTTTTCCAGTTCCACCATTCTTCTTTCGTATTCTGTCATTATTCCCATTTTTATTGCCTCCTTTTTAAATCTCAACAATTCTAGGTATCAACTGGTGTTCTTTGTAGAACAGCCTTACATAACAAACAACCTTACTAGGTCTTGCATTCTTAACCTTTGTAAGGCGTTTAAAGTCATATTTCTTCTTTTTATTAAGGAATATAAATTGGTCATAACCCTCCTCAACGGCCTTCTCCGCGGCTTTTAATTTTGCGTCCTCTAAGCTCATGTTCTATATCCTCCTTCTCTATTTTACTTAATACATTTTTAAATGCTTCTTCTATGGCCTGTGCCATTTTTTGTCCTATATTACTCTTATTCTTCCACCAATCCTCGTTTGAAAGTTCCCCATTTAATAGTTCTATACTAGTTAGTCCTTTTCTATAAAGTTCATTAATGGACCTGATTACTAATGTTTCGCTATTATTAGGATTCTTCATCATCTCTTCTTTCATACAATCCATAAACTTATGATCAGGATAACACCTAGTCACGAGTTTTTCATTAATATGACTTTCAATTGTTTCAGCATCAATATCATAGTACATCATTAAAGCATAAAGACTAATATAAGCATCTGCTATTTCACTTTTTAATGGAGAATACCGTCCACGTCTTTCAGACTTAGATATTGCCTGTATACACTCAGCTAATTCCTCGCATGCCATTATAGGTATTAAACGTCCATGAGTCTGACATACTTTGTTAATATTGTTATGTATATAATCATAATCTACACCATATCTTTTTTCCATAATTACACCCCTTTCAAAAAATATAAGAGCCTGTGTTTCCACAGACCCTTATAAATGGTCAATAAATTTTACTTCTGAGAACGATGTTTTCTACCGTTCCATAAAACGTCAGATGTCTTTTCGTGAGCGTAGCCCTCATCCTGGTACTTACGCTCCTGCTTACCTTTTATGGCTGGCACGGCCAATGCACATGCTCCGCCAATAGCTGCTGAAACGATACCGGTAATGATTCCAGCGCGTCTATCCTTCTTGCGTTCGGCGATCTCATCTTCCTGATAATCACGCTCGTTCTCAAGCTTAGTCAACGCTATCTGTTCCTCATATTCGGAACGTCTCAAGGCATCTATTGCCTCGGCTATCTGCTTCATTGAAGCCGGGCTTTTAGCCTTTAAAAGTCTAAGCTGAAGCTTCTCGATTAGCTCCTCATTTGTGAGAGCCTCAATCTGCTCATCAGTAAGACCATCTTCAATTGTCATGGTTTCCTGGTTTTTAATTTCCATCTTAAATCCTCCTTAATAAAAAATTATCATTGTTACCATTAAAGTACTTGTATTACTCGCGGTCCTCGTCTCTAGTGAGGCTTTCAACTGCTGGTACATTTGTAGAGGATATCTGGTAAGATACTGCCAGGAGATTAGCACATCTGTGACAAACCCACAGCTTCTCTCCGTTAACATTAATATACTTAATAGCAGCACTAGGAAGGTTCTTATCCTTATAGTTTACTGTAAGTCTTCTAAAGTCCAGTTCATCAGGAGCATAATCAGTATGTCCACAAATTACACAAGATTCAACATGTTTCATAAATATCATTCCTCCTTATTTTACATATCTAGCATTTAATGCCTCTATTTCAAGATCATCATAAGCCTTAAGTATAGACAACTTACACTTAACACTGTCAATTACTACATAACAAAAAATAAGAGCCCTTTCGAGCTCTTTTGGTGATGCGCCTCCTTCACACATCTTATCTATTAAATTATCACAGTAATTCAGGTAATTTTTCTGTATTTCCTTCGTCGGAAACCCATCTATACTGTAATATGTGTTACGAAGCTGATACTGCTGGCTTTTAGGAAGCTCAAAAATATCAATCTTCTCTTTCAGCTGATTAGCCTTACTTTTGCTCATTACGCTTCTTCCTCCATTCTTTAAATTTGTCATAACTATAACACCAGAATATACATGGTATTGCCATTGTAAAGATGTGAAACCATCCATAAAGACAGTACACTAAAATATCTTTTAATGTATCCATTACTCCTCCTTTACTTAATCTCATAAACCATAAGCTCTTCCAGAGTATGACTACCCAAATCGTTGTTAATGTTTCTTTTTATATAATCAAAATGTTTCTCGTCGATTTCGGCAGTAAATCTGTGAATGAGAGTTAATTTTTCTATCGTTTCTTGCGAATTTATCCATACTAAATCTTTCTTAACAATAGGTTCATAAATAGGCTTTTTTTCCATATCAAGAAGCATAATTGAAAGATAGCAATAAATACGGTTAAGATAATATTCAACGTAATGTCTATCTGCAGTTAAATTCTGTAAATTTTTGAACTCAATTCCAATTTTCATATAAAGTTACCTCCTTATTCATCTTATTAACCCCTTTCTTTATCTAAAAACCAAAAATAGCTTCTGTAAATCCTATAGTAATAGTACTCAGATATTAAATTATCAATATCAAGAGCATAGTATTTTTTACCATCTATGATTCCCTCAAGAAGTTTGTCAACTAAGATACAGCGCTTCTCGAAGTCGATCCATGGAACAACATCATAGACTGCTTTTCGTGCTGACTCGTTTACCATGTTAATCTTCTTAGCAAATTCAGCCTTCTTAATGGCTGTCTTAGCTGTTCTGTCAGAAATATCACTGACAGTGATCTTGTCTGTGTACTTCACTGAAGCAATATCATAGTTGTTATACTCTGTAATCCAGTATTTCAACTGCTTTGTGAAATGTACTAACTCCAGCTGCCTTTCTTTTGGAACCCATCTCGGATTCTTTTCACTAACTTCTACTTTCATTGTACTCATAACAGTACCTCCTTTAAAAATATAATTTGTGTCTTCATTATTTAAAGAAATAGTATTCAGTTACAAGCCAAAGAAAATAGAGCCAGATTGCTATCCCTATCCAAACTACAAGTAGCTTTCCTAGTTCCTTAAAAGTTCCCCAGTCATACTTGTTGATCCATTTCTTCATACCAATTCTCCTTTCTTGAAAAGTTTAAGAGAGACTGTATTATCGATTTATACAACCTCTCCTAAACCAAGCAAAGTATTCATTAATGAAAGGGCTCCGTTCTTTCCCCCTTCATTTATACGTGTGTAATTTTCGCGGATAAAAAATAAGACCAAGTGTTTCCACTCAGCCTTATTTTGTAAATATTTAGTTTTTAAAAAGTAGTTTTCTTGCTACTAATTCCATGAGTACGTGGCTTCTCATCAGTTGTTACTAATACAGAAACATCTTCATCCTCTGATAAGTGTAAGCGCAGATGTGCCGCATTTATCGGACTATCTTTAACTTCCCTATCGAGGAATCCGTTTCTTTCCAGTTCCTTCTTAATGAGTTTCATAACCTTTCGTACTTTCATAGTAAGTACCTCCTTTAAAATAAATACTGTTTATAGTTGCTATTATACAGCTTGTATTTCTCGCAGAAAAAAATAATAGAGCAGTTTATAGTCATGCTCAGGACTTTTGGAATTATTCATGTATTTCTTTTAAAGTATCAAAATGCTTTTTTAATTCCCTTCTTTTCCTATCTTTTTTAGTAATAATATAATCGTTAATAGGAGTACCGCTGTCAGTATACAGTCCAAATATCTCGCCTAATAAGCAAGAATGCTTATCTTTGAGTTTTGGTGCTATATTTTCCATAAAGTACTTCTCTGCTTTACTATTACCTTCAATAAATAGTTCTACGTTTTTTGCTCTCATTTTTATTCTCCTTTCAAAAAACATAAATAATTTCATCATTATACTGTATGTTTTTCTCGCAGAAAAAATAATAGAGCAGTTTATAGTCATGCTCAGGACTCGTGTTATTTAGTTTTCATCATTAGTTGGCTCGGAATCGGAATCAAGTACCTCTCCAACTGTAGTTCCGTCTTCTGTCGGCCACATCACTACTGACGTTGGCTCATCATCAGTTGCCTTAAGATGGTATCCAACTGCTACACCACCAGCCGCTGCACCGCCAATTGCTAGGGCACCTAGTACCCACTTTTTAGCTCTGCTAGCGCCGGCCTTAGCCTTTGATACGCCTCTTTTAGCAAGCTCTTTTCTGAGCTCTTTAGTAGTTAATGTTGACAGATCAACTGTCTCTTCAACAACTTCAGTTTCGATTACTTCATTCATAGTTTTCTCTTCCATTTTAAAATCCTCCTTGAATAAATGAAATCTATATTACCATTATACTGTTTGTTTTTTTCGCGGATAAAAAACAAGAGCCTATGTTTCCATAGACTCCAGTTTTTGCTGTTAAACCTCAAGTTCTTTTTTAAGTTTATTTTTGTACCATTTCAATGCAATATATGTTACTGCATAATATCCAAGTCCATAAGCTATGCCTGTAATTAAACCTGATTTAAAATTTTTCATTTTTTAATCTCCTTTCTTATCAGAACATATTATATAAACTCCTAAAATTATTAATAACACACCAATCATCATTTTTTGGTCCTCCTTTTAATTTATAAAATTTGATTTTTAACATCATTATACAGCTTGTATTTCTCGCGAATTTAGAAAAAAATAAGACCAAGTGTTTCCACTCAGTCCTATTTTGTAAATATTTAGTTTTTACTTTAAGAGACCCATATCTCTTAAAATTGTTCCGCTATCTTCACCTCCAGATCTACGGGCCATAAGCTTTTCAAGCTCTTTATTAGAAAGCTTCCTTTTAAGTTCCCAATGAGCTCCGGTCTTAGGATCGTAATAAGTTTCATCGATTCTCTTACGCTCTTTTTCGTATTGGGTTGGCTTTACAGCTTTAACAACTGCTTTACCAACGCCTAACGCTACAGGCGTCATAACGATGATTTCCTTCTTATTCCTTTTCACGAAGTCAATCGTCTTAGTTTTAGCATTTCTTAATTTTGCTTTGATCTTATCAGCCTTCGTAGGCTCTAGAGATTCAACATAAGCCTCAACTTTAATTTTCTCTTCCATATAAAGTTCTCCTTTCGTTAAACCGTCAATTTTTACCATTATACAGCTTGTATTTCTCGCATAAAAAATATAAGAGCAGTTTTAAGTCATGCTCAGGACTTTGTGTGATCAAATAATATTTAATTTTCTATAAACAAATCTAGTTATGAAATAAACTGTAAAAAACCAGATTATACAAATGCCATAAAATATAAAAACATTTCTTAATGTCTTCATTACAATATAGCCCAAAGCAAATCCGGCTAATGTTACAATAACATTCCATATTACTATAAATATTGTCTTTTTATTCATTTAATCACCTCCTTCATTTAAGGATATGTATTTTAAGCGAAAAAAATAATATATGTATTTGAGAAAACCAATAGGAGCTGTAGGCTATCACCTCTACAGATCATCCTGTTTGGTTTTTAGAATTATTCAAAAATATATTCATATTTTGAGTAAATGTCTTCCAGGTTATATTTATTAGTAAAATAACCTTTATTATCAGCTTTTAATGCCTCTGATGCTGGCATATGATAATATTCATTTAATGCTACATTCCAAGCATCTGCCATATCACTTGGCAAGTAAAGATATACAACTCCATATTCACCATTATCAATGGTGTCATAAATTTTTATAGCTTTTACTTCTCCAAAATAATTTGGACAAACCCTTGATTCTGCTGCATTAGCAGTAATATTTACATTTGCTATTACAGTTGCTATTAAAACTAACATAATAATTATCTTTTTCATAAAATTCACCTTTTTTAACCTTTCTTTCATATGTTATGTTTTTAATATTTCTATAATATTATATGTAAATTCCGCGAAAAAAATAAAAGCAGTTTTAAGACTTGCTTAGGTCTTTGAAATCAAAAATATTTTTCTAATGATTCTGTTCCGTTTATATTAAAACTATCAATATAACTATTGTAATGAGTTTCAATGGTTATTTTTCTACCGTCAGCCAGTATGAAATACATTTCTAAGAAACGACTTTCATCTAACTCCTGATCAAGTAGATTATCTCTTTTCATTGAATCCATTACCTCATTCATTAATTCTCTTACTTTCATATAGTTCTCCTTTCGTTAAACATTATTAAATATTATTGTTTTCATTAAAGTATGTGTATTTTAAGCGAAAAAAATAATATATGTATTTGAAAAAACCAATAGGAGCTGTAGGCTATCACCTCTACAGATCACCCTGTTTGGTTTTAAGCATTTATAAACCTAATGCTTCAAGGTTTACCCAACCTGGATATTTTTCATTCAGTTCGATTAATCTATCAGCATATTTATTAATCTGATATTTATCGATAGTTTCTTTTTTAACACCACCGTTGATCATGTGATCATATTCATTATCAATCTGATTTACAAAATTACCCAATTCTTCAGGTAATACTTCTAGCATATATATGTATTTATAGGATTCACCTATAGTGATCTTATAAATACGATATATTGTCATCATATTATCTTCATCATTAGTTGACTTTGCATAGCAGTTCATATTAAATAAACCACTGGTCAATGTTGTTATTAATAAAATAACTATTGCTAACATCTTTTTCATAAATTTCACCTTTATTTAACCTTTCTGTTTTAAATATTTTTGGTTTTAGTATCTATAATATTATATGTAAATTCCGCGAAAAAAAATAGAATCTGTAAGTCTCAAGCCCATCATACTTACTTCTGAATCTATCCGTAGATAGATTACTTCAACATAATCAACTTGGATCTCCTTACAGACTCCAATTAGTGAGATTATTCTTCATTTTTCAATTCCTCCTCATCTATTTTTGTTGATACGAATAACCAACTTACAGTAAGGACGGATAATTTAAATATTGTCATTAACATATTTCTCACCTCCTTCTAATATAGAATATGTAAAATGGGCGAAAAAATATAATAAATGTATTTGAGAAAATAAAGAAGGTTTGTAAAACCCTCTTTATTACTGTTATTGTGTATTAGCAGTCTTCTTCACCTTTTGTCATTTCAAGGTATTCATTAACTGCATCAACATAACTATCAGCATAAATTGTTGTTACATATCCTTCTTTATCAATAAATGTATAAGCCTTCATAATAGTTCTCCTTTCAATTATTTATATATGAATGGTTACATTTCTTTCTAATATAGAATATGTAAAATCCGCGTTATGTAAACCAAAAAAAAGAGAAAAAATATAATACTTGTAATATATCAGGCAGTGTAGTTACACAGTCCGCTACACCAGACGGCCTCCACATCCAGTCTGCCGACTGGGACGTTTATATCGCATCCAGGATATATCAATTTAATATATCCCCGTTTGTTTCGCACTAGTAGCCCTTTTTACTAGTCTATTATATGCCTTGTTTTTCTCGCGAAACGCAAACGAGCCCCCAGACCTAGTTTAACCTAAGCCCAGGAGCCCTTGTAAAAGGAGATATGTAAGATGATTATTCAAACAAACTAATTTCTATATCAACATTCCAGCCATAAGTAGTTATATTGATATAATTATCTACACCTGTTGTTGGAGTTAATTCAATTATAGTTTCTGAATTATCTGTATAGTATTTTTCTATACTATTCCAAGTAATAGATGATGGATCAAACATTGAAGTATACTTCTGTGGTGTTAATCCGCACCATATCTTTCTAAGTTCGTGCGTTTCTATTGTATTGTAATATGATGCTCCAGTAATTAATTTTACTTTTACTTTACTATAATTACTTATATCAAAGTTACCTAATAAACCACTACCTATTGCGACTCCTCCATTCCAAGTAATATTGTATTGATTTACATTTAAATTATCTTTGGCATCAGTTGCACTATCTTTACTTAATGTAAACCAGTTACCAAGTTTTATTTCTTTAGGAATGTATTCAGGCTCAAAATATCCATTATGTTGTGGATAATAAATAGTGCCATTTTTTTCGAAAGTATTCACAACTCCCCATAAATATCCAGTTTGTAATGAAGACGTATCTAGTGTCCACAGTCTAAGATTTCTATTATAAAATCCACACCATCCATTTTGTGTTAAATCTTGATCACTAACATAATTTTCACTCTGTAATACCCCATCATCGGATGGAAGATATGCTAATAATTCTTCTGGTGGAGCTGTATCATTCTCTGCGAGATAATATCCCATAAAATACCAAGTGCACGTTCCATCTATAGTATTTTCACCAACACAAATTTTTCTGTCATTACTATAATGATAAACTATAGGCGTGTTTCCACCGCTAGGGACATTCACCGTAACTCCAGAATATCCATCTAACTGATCGGATGATGCATTATACGTACCGTTTTCAGTTATAGTCTTAGTTCCTAACTCAGGATAAACATAACTGAAGTATTGACCACCCTCTATATTTCCTGTACTCGCAGACACATTGTTCTCCCCATCAAGAGACTTGATAGAGGTTGGTTGTGTGCAGAATGTGGTTGGGGTGGCGAGTTCGTAGACTAAAAGTCCTTTTGGGGCTTCGTTATCACTTCCCGTGTTAGCTCTAAGCATTGACACATCTACTGCTAATTCGCTCGCTACCGACATTGACATACCCGACGCTTTTCTTAACTTGAACTGTTCCGCTGTCGCATTTGCTACTTGTTGATTATTGCTTACGCCTTTCATATTCCATTCTGCTTGTATACTTACATTCCAACACCTAATATTTGCATCGTATCCCCATTCAAGTTCTCCTAAATCTACACTCCCAAGTGTCCTCTGCTGTTCCCCACCATTCACAACATCCACACTACCGCCGAACACTTCCACGCTCTGCCCCTGCCCGTCAACGAATGGGATGGTGTAGGTTGTGCCTGCGTATGGTTCGTAGGTGGTAGCTTGATTGCCTTCTTCAAGTTGAATGGTAATTGTAAACACATTTCCTGATGTAGATAACTCATAACCACATCGTAATGTTACAAAACAACAATTTGATGGAGTAGTTAATGTGGATGAGTCAGTAATTAGTGCTGAGTACAAGCAAACTCCTTCTTTATTGAAAAAGGAAATAAAATTTTTATTAAACCGAGAATCAGATACTTTTAAATAATAAGTTGTGTTGGGTTTAACATATTGTTTTGCCCCTAATGATGCAGAGTAAGACGAACCCTCACTAGCCATTTGTCCTATATAGCAATCTGCACCACTTGCTGTTATTGTAATAATACCATCATTATCTGTTGCTGTGCATCGTGCATTAAGTATACCTTGAGTATCAGGATTAAACAAATTCTTCCCACTCCTCACCACATTGCACGCTGACCATCCGCTGATAGGGCAGATGTTGGAGTAGGGTTCGAAGGTTGGGTCTGATACACTTGCAAGTCTTACCATAGGAGTGAATACTATACCGCCAGAAGGAATTGCATAACCACTTGCGACAAAACAATAAACCACATAATTGCTATAATTATTGTAATTTACATCACTTCCAACACATTTATAACCAATTGTCGAAATACCGATATAATAACTTGTTTCACTACCACCACTCGGACAACCATTGAGTATCACTTGTGTATCATTTGTTACATCAGCAACACTCAAATCTATTGCGGTATTAGCTGTTGCCGTTCCCGTTGCCTTTATTCCTGTAATGTTTTCGCTTTCGTCCATAATTATCGAAAATGTTACACCATTTCGGGTGTAATTATTTCCAGACCATGTTCCAGAGGTATTTCTTGCCTTAATATCTGCAAGAACCAAAGGCAGTTTATTCTTCCCTGCGCCACCTACCCACGGACTATCATATCCGTGTAAGTCCTGCTGTGGTTCTATGCCGACAGTGAGGGACTTGAGTGGTAAGGATTCGGCAGCTGTAAACGTTGCTATAGGTGTAGGAGTATTAGGAATATCACATAAACCGGTTGGTGGTACTCCTACAGTCACGCTAGAATATCCATCTAAGTTATCGTCTGTAGGGTCATACGTACCATTATCTGTAATGGATTTGGTTCCTAACACTGGCCCTGGAACATCAACCACAGCCTGAGAATATCCATCTAACTGCTCGTCTGCAGCCACGTATGTGCCATTCGCAGTGATAGTTTTAGAAGCGACCACTGGCTGAACAGATGGTACATTGACTGTTATTTCAGCATCAGAATATCCATCATGTTCTGAAGTATAGTTATAAGTTCCATTTTCTGTTATAGTCTCAACTAAGTGGTCCAACACTACTGGCGGAATCACTGGTGTATCAACTATTACTTTAAAATATCCAGCAGCATTGTCTGCTGAGGCATAATATGTTCCATTCTCAGTAATACTCTTCTCTATCAAAATATCACTGGGATTGTATTGTAAAAGGAGCTCTGCAACTCTGGAGTGTGGCTTAATCTTCTCCCCACGTAAGATCGCCTCTAGCTCACTCATGGGAAGGACTGGTTGCTCCACTCCATTTTCTAAGAGGTCCTCAACTCTTGAAAGTTCTTCTGACATTTGTTAACCTCCTAAATATCAAGGATTTAGTGCTGTAAATGATAAGTGACCAGCAACACTTTGACATGTATATGCACCAGTAGCATTAGCAAGACCGTATTTAACAGTTACACTTGGTGCACTATTGTAATTGGATTTCTGATAACCAGAAACAGCTAAAACTATAGAAGAACCAGCTGTATGGTTTCTTACTAGTTTTATTGGTAAATAAGCATTTGCAACAGTTCCAGCATTACCTATTTCAAAATATAAATATTCATCATTCGTATCTGGCCAATCTATAGAAGAATCGCCGAGGAAAGTAATGTAGCCATCAAAACGATATGTGACATTACGAATATATTTAAAGCCAGTACTTTCAGCATAGTTATACCAATAAGCAGCACCATATGTCGCACTAGTTTCACTAGATACATCTTTTGATGTCGAACTGAAATGAGCATAACCAAACCAATTAGATTTATCGTCTGTTGGCACATAAATATTCTTTCTAGTGGCTGAAGAAGAACCCTGGTTTACAATATCAATGTACGCTATACGAGTTCCGCTATTTCCTACAGGAGTCACCGATATAGATTTAATATCAGATACAGGAGCAACTAAATCGGTATGTGTTGTACCTATATCTATAGTACAAATCCTTTGTGTCTGTGTATAGACATCGGGTGGGCTATACACATTGGACAGTTCGACATTACCGCCTCCTCCGCCTCCACCGCTTGGCGCATACACATCTGTAGAATCTGATTTAAAGTCAAATGTTCCAATCTTAACGCCTGTAGTTTGATCATATAGACAACTAAAAGTCGGTGTTGGCGTATAAATATCAAGCTCATCAGCACTAGTAGTAATTGTTGCTAATCTCGTTGGGTTCGGTCCCATTGAGGTATCTGGAACTACATCGATTGTTTGAACACCTTCTATTTCTTTACCGTTTATTAAATATCCAGTAGCATCAACAACTCCCTTACGACTAACTTTAAAATTTGCCTTTTCTGGGTCTGGAACTGGATCTGCTGTATCGTTTCCATCGCCGGAATAAAATACATATTGGTCATCTCCGGTTCCTATATTTATTGCTGTATAATAGTAAGCTGGAAGAATTATTCCTGCATCATGCCAAATATAGTGGAATATATCTTTATCATGGCCAATGTCGGTTTCGTAAAAATATCCATCAACATTTTCAACAGCTCCAAGCCAAGCAAATTGGAATCCACCCCATTTATACTCTTCTAAACTTTTAGGTGCTACTGGATATCCATCTATACCAGAAAAGCCCACATAAAAAGGATTAGATAATGGATCATCAGCTAAAGTATAAGATATAATTTTCATATCTATAAGTTTAGGCGATGCATAATTACCGTAAAAAGAATGATGTACAGCGTCAACCCAATACCTTCTATCACTTCCACCATGATCCGGATAACCCGAGATATGACCGGCTATGGTTGGGTCGGCTAAAGTGTCCCAATTTGGATATATATTTGGAAAAGCTGTAGCCCAATCGTAGTTCTTATACAAAACGGGGCCATCATCAATAATTGTTGTTCCTGAAGGACTTGTTTCATATCTTCCATTTAACCGTTTATAGAACATATTAAATAAACGATAATGCTCCTCATCATTTATTGGAAATCTATGACTAGAACCACCAGTAACCCCCCACTCAAGTTTATTATATGTCCATTCATCATCTGAATCAGCATAAAGAATAGTGCCTTGGGCTACTCTTGGCGTTGTTAATGTCCAAGCCCACTGCGCAGACCTATATGAAACGGAGTATTGAGAGTTAAAACTATGTAAATTAATAAATAATGGCTCATAAATCTCTGGATCAGGATAACCAGAAATATAATAATTTACTCCGTCATTAACATAAGGTTCATCTAACGGATTTATTGTTTGAAGAACTTCTTCTTCACCAGTTTCAACGTCAACCTTAACAAATTGATAAATCAGGTCTTCTTTTTTTGTAGATATTAAAGCCCAACCTGGCAGATAAATATTATGCGAATTCTCATTTCCAAATTCGTCAACATATACCTCATAATTCGGAAGTCTACTAGTTGTAGTATCACCCCAAAATCTATATCCGCACAATCCGCCAAGAACTCGTTTGTTTGAAAGTCTTCTAAACAAATATCTTTTATCGACGGCCGTTGCTGTATAGTTATATGAAACTCCTTCTTTTACTACTGTATGTGGATCTGTAATGGTCTTAGTTGTTTCTTTGATGATAACTTCTGCTTTTCCAGCCACTGCAAAACGACCATTATCAACCCACTTATGTCCATCATTCTGTACTAATCTATATATCTTTTCACTATCCTCTTTCCAATAGCGTAACCCGGCTCCTCCAACGCCCATATTCTTCGCTTTGGTCTTCGCCAGGTGTACTCCATCTTGAGAGAATACGACTTCATCATCTTCGTAAACATCATCTATTTCAGGCAGGTTTCCTATATTCAATTCTTATACCTCCCTAGTTTCTATATTTCCATAAATATCAATAGTTACTAAGCCTGTCTCAGGCCTATCCTTATTAAGGGCCCCAACCACAAAGACATAATCCTCAGAGTCAGGCACCCCGGTCCAAAGAGTTGCATCTTTAATAGAAGCAATTGAGAAAATATCATGAATAGCATTATCTAAATTGTTATAGACAAAATTTGAAATTGTGTAAACTTCCTGACTAGGTGTAATTTTACAATCCGGAGACAGCGAATAGTACCATGTTTCGTCATCCCATGTAGTTTCATGAGTTTCTATATATAATCGGTCATTTAAATCTGTAAAATGGGCACCTTCAGGTTCTTTAGAGATAAATATAATTCGTCCCCTGACTTTTCCTTCGTCTCGATAACGTATATAAGTCACTATTGCTGGGTCAGATGTGTGCTTCTCAAAAGCCACTGGGCTAGCATCAATAATTACTGGATAGTCATAATACAAGCCATCTCTGCAAACCCATCGTTTTGTTGTATGAGTCTTAGCCATGGTGTACTGGTTAGCAAGAATATAATTAATCAGCTCTTGTAGCCTTATTTGACATCTGTTACCATCTTTATCCTCGCATAATACCTTTACCCCACCTAGTGACTTCATTTCTTATCTCCTCCGTTTTCTAAAATATAATAAAAATAGGGCAGTTTAATGACATACCCGGGTCGCAAGCTTAAAAGGACAATCAGTTTAGTGCCATGATTAGGGCAAGACGCAAAGTAATTACTTCCATTTTGAATTTTCTTACTCTACTGTAAGATTTGTGCCATTGAATCCGGTTAACAAGTAACCTCCATAACCATCTTCAAGACCGTATGTAGGCTTCCACTTCTTAAGATTTCCTCTAGGAGTGAGGTTGGCAAGATTCTTAATAAATGTTTTCTCTGGTTTACCTATGGTTATAGATTCAATGTCATCTTTAATCACGTCATATGTGATTGCTGTTATTCTATCTATAGATGTTATACCACCAACGCTAAAGTCGACAGTAACCGTATCACCTAAATAGAGTTCTTTTAAATAACTAAACTTCGAATAACCTGGTGTATTAACCATCGTATTAAAGTTAACAGTTAATGTATACTTAGGATGATCCATCTCTTTAAGATCTTCCTGAGCAGCACGAGTTAAATTTTCTTTTAATCTCTTATGTAAGTAATCATGCTGATCGACAATAGTAAGAAGCAACTCATTAACAAAGTCATCCTGTATCCAGGCCTTAACTCCTTCACGTTCATAGTCATATGACGTCTCCTCAGATTTTGTCTTTGTTGATGATGAAGCTTTTATTCCTTCTCTATTACTATCATATGTGGCCGATTCATAGCTTCCAGACTTAGGATCTTCGAAGTCATCGGTAGTCTCATCAGCGTACCCCTCTTCATCGAAGAAATACCACTTACCACCGATTTTCATCCACTGACCTTGAGGGTATGTTCCGGCTCCATCACCATACCACCAGCCTCTTGAGTCATTATGCCATTCCCAATTATCTTGAGCAAGCCAACAATCAACGTAGTAGCCATTCTCATCATACCAATACCACTTATTAGCATCTTTGTTGAACATAAACTGTCCCCAGACATAGTTCTTAAGACCTGTTTTCTGCTCTTCTGGATCGGCGTCTTCTCCACTAGGTGATGACGATGAATCTGCTAACGTTAAGCTATCATCATCTTCGTCATACTTATAGCCCATGTTCTTCAAATTATCAATAAGACCTGTCGGGAATTTGCTTGATACTTTTGAGAGTTTCTTTTTCATCTTAACGAGGTATTTATTATCCTTGATATAAACATATCCTTTAGCTAATAAATCCTGCTTAGTTTTATTGTCCATACCGGCTACAGACTTCTCTTGCGAGAATAATTCGTCAAATCCTTCAAACTCAGGCAATAGACTTGCTGATAATGAACTAGTATCGATAGACGGTGTCTCACTTCCTGAAGAAGATTCGCTTGAACTTCCACTAGATGAACTAGAACCCGAATCAGCTTCCTCATATCGATCGCCATACCACCATCCATCACCCCAGTTACCATGCCAAGTCCACTGTTGTCCGTCGTATTTACCAGTAGTCTCGTTATCGTACCCGTTTACTGTACCATAATAATATCCATCTTGGTCCAACCAGCGATGCTCTTTATTACTGTCCTCAACCCAGCAATTAGATAACCAATGTCCTTGGCCATCGCCATAGTATTTACCATGAGCATCTTCACGCCACTCAAATCTCGGAGCATAGGCAAGGGTTGTACTTATGTGACCTTCCTCGTCAAACCACCAAGTTGTTCCACCAACATTCCAATACTGTCTTGTAACAATATCTTTGGCATCTTTTGTTCCATAACGCCAATATTTCGTATCACCATCAACAAAATATCCAGCGTCATTAAACCAATACCAATTTCCATTACGAGAATCGAAAATATACTGTGTCTTAGCATAATTCTTGGTAGTGCCGTCAGAGTTCTTACTACCATACCACCAGCCAGAACTATCCTGATACCAATCCCATGTCTCATGGTCATCCCATTGCGGCTGCCAATATCCATCAGCACCAACCCAGTAATGTCTATTAATATCATCCTCAATCCAGCAGTTAGTTAAGTAATGTCCTTGTCCTAACCCATCGCCAAACCACCAACCAGTTTCGTCCTGTAACCAGCGATAAGTCTTAACAAATTCGTAATTCGGATCATCGTACTCGACATGCATATGCCAGTCATAACCAGCAATTTCAGTTGATTCGCACCATTTAAAGCCATCTTTAATAGCTTCTTCAAACAGTGTACGTTCTTCCTTATTGGTAACTATTCCCATCTGTTCATCAAGAACTTGCTCTGTAAGAACACCAATAGCATCAGTATAAGAATAAAACAAATATCCATAAGGAAGCTTGTTACGCGTTTCCATCAAACTGTAAGTAACACCAGGATTGTGTCTGTTTTCTATCTGTTTGTCTTGAAAGATTCCTTCTCTAACCCATTCTCCACGTCTAGCCTTCTGCAAATATTTAAGAGAAAGTTCATTAACTTTAGCCGCTACAGCAGCCTTAACTTCTCTTGTAGCAACTTGCATCTCGTTTTCTGGAGTCTTATCATCCTCATCTTTTTTATCAACAAGTTTAATATCGTCATATTTAATTGACTTAGCAAATGCTATTGGATGCTTATCAATATTGACTGAATCAACATGGTACCCATTGCCACAAGTAACACCTTCATTTGACATAGGGTAAATTCTTGTGACCATTTCATCTGTAGATTCATCAACTGTAACCCCAATTAAGTTGGAAGAATAGGTTATTTTATAGTCTTTATAAGTATCCTCTTTACCAACTTTCTTTGCAATTCTATAAATGTAGTTATCGTAAATAACTTCCGAATCAAAAAGAGATGTTATTGTTCCTTCTTGGTTACCATTAACCACCTCTTGCAAATTGGAGTTTTCAATGTAAAGAGATTCTTTATCAGTTCCTAAATCATCTATGTATTGTATATCGTATTTCTTTGTTACTTGATTTAGAACTGCTGTAGTCATTTCCAAATAGTCAACATTTTCAAGCTGTAAATACTCAATTGGTGTTTCATAAACAGCTTCGTAAATTACTGGATAAGCAACTACATCGACACCGGTTTGAGATTCTTTTACTTGAAAAATTCTAAAATATTGTTCAGTATCTTGCTGCTCTCTAGCAATATGTAATGGAATAGCTATAACAGCATCCTTAGATAAATAGGTATAACGTCCTTCTCTATCATAAGGATGCGTTAAAGACAATTTCCATCTACCATTTATTTCAGCTTCAACTTTACAACTAGATGGTCTCAGTATAATGTCACCGTTTCCATTGAATTGTGGTCTAACATCACTAATATCAATAAATTCGCCGTCGTTTACTCCATCTCCAATAGTGTTGTCACCGATATTGTCATTTGAACCATCTGATATGCCACCACTAACATTATCGCCAGAACCATCTGAAATCTCACCTATTGGCCCAAGTTCAGAAGCACTATCTTTAAACTGGTCAGAATATCCATAAAAAGTCATCGAATCGATAAACTGTTCTGAACCAGAGTACGCAACGCTATCATGTAAAGCATCACTAATATTGCCAGAGTCATAAACCACAGAAGAACTACTACCATTTTGAAGTTGTCGGATGTAATCCTTAAAACTTTCAGGTGAAAATAGTTTAATCATACCTTTATACCTTTTCTAGTGTAAATTAACATTTCCACGTTGTTTCTATTTGTAATATTAATAGTAGAATTTTTTGGGATCCGACCTAATTTGTAATCTCCATTAATGTAGCGATTAGCATTTACATACTTATTACCATTAATGTAATAAGCTAGCTCTTTATCAGTATCCAATATTATTGTTTTATTGATTAACTGAACAGCTCTTTTTATTGTAATAGTGCCTTCTTTATCGCCACTTATCACAAGTTCAATATCGCCAGTTATTCCACCGCCTAAAACACTAATAGAATAAGTAGGACAACATTCATCAAATGGTATTTCATTTACGAATGTTTCAGTAGCCTCTGCTGCTACACTTACAGGCATATTTCCTTCGAAATAGTATTCGTAAGGGATGACTTCGAACTCTACTGTTAACGAGAGAGCTTTTTCATCAGCATCATTTGGCGTCATCGTCACATTAACTATTTCATAGTATGAGTTTGCCACATGGCCGGGAGCCTTAAAAGCAACACGCTTGGCATCCATGACAAAAGATTTAACAATATTGTATCTGTCTCTTATCATGATGTTCTGCTGTTTTAATTCAGCAAAAGGCCAAGCGTCTACCATTAATATTTCAAATTTTAATTTTGCATTTGATCTGTTTGTAATAACTGAGAGTTGTTTGCCGTTTCGTCCTGGAATACTAATGGAATCTCCTTCAACAGTAGAGGCCGTAATGGCTGGTCTACCGCGAAGGAGTCCATAAGTAGAAAGGGGAACCCACGAGTTAGTTGCAACAGAGGTTTCCCCAAGAATATTTTCACTCGAAGAAAGGTAAACGTCTATTTGGTTATATGCCCAAGTCATTATACTCTACCTCCTGTTGCTAATATCAAACCTCTCTGACTTTCATCTATTTGTTCAATTGTGTATGTAGAAGCCATCTGGCGTAATGGTGTGCCATCAACCTTAGTTGAAGCATCAACGTTAATATTAACGCCTTCAAGCATTGTTGAGTAATCTGTTTCTGCAAGTTTCTTAACCTGCTCACTTAAAGCCTGCACCTGTGCTGCTAATGTGGCTTGAGGTGAATTCTGGAACATTATGTTGGCCTGAGTATTTAAATTGTCAATACCCATAAGAGCATTTGCCTGCTGAAGATTTGTTGTATCAAGAACTGGTGTTATTGTAGGCTGAATTGCATCTATATTATCAATAGTAGAATATATAGTATTAACTGTTGCACCAAAAGTCTTAACCAATCCATTAGCAACAGAGTTAGATGTATCTATTGGAACTGTTGCCATTTTTCTAAGGCCAATATCAACACCCTCAAGATAGAAAGCACCTGCTTTTTCACCCTTCTTTGAAGGCGAGTTTTCGCCCAAAGCTCTTTTAAACTCTTCATCAATGTCTTTAGCTGTAAGAAAAGCTTTATTTTTAATTGTTGAATTCAGAGCAGTATCTTTAAGTCCCTTAAGTACACCCTCGAGATAATTTTTACCAGCTAAATCACCTTTATTCTTTAATTCATCTTTAACACCGTCAAGATCATCATAAAGGGTTTTGGTATCAATTATTCCAGATGTTGCTACTTCGACACCATCTAGAACTCTTGTAAACTCCTTTTGCATGTATTCAGTGCCATCGATAGTGACTTTCTTCCAGCCATTTTTGAGACGCTCTTGCATTTCTTGCTGAGACATTCCGGCTGTTTCTACACTTTCAGTCCATTTCTCAGTAAAATCGTCTGCTGCATTTTCAGCTTCTTTTTCGCCACCGCTAAGATTTAAACTGTCACTTATATCAAACGAGCCAAATTTAGATTTCAAACTATTTACATACGTTTCTGCCGATTTGGTTCCAGATTCTGAAAGATCTATATTTGAAGCTTCTTCCATATCTTTATTAAATTGGTCTACCGCCTCTGCATCAGATGTAGTAAGTTCTTCTTCCCATGATTTAATTTCATTGAAAATCACTTCGCCTGAAGATTGGAATTCATCAACAGCTTTTTGTGCCTCGTCTCGTAATTTTGTCCAGTTTTTAATATCTTCTTCAGTTGCCTCAACAAATTGTCCTTTCTCATCATACCAACCCTTATCGGTTAATAACATATCATACCGTTCAACCTCTTCAATCAATTTTGCTTTTTCAGTTTGATCGCTGAAGTGATGAATAAGATCTGCTAAGGCTGATACGACAATTGCAACTTTGTCTAGCATCCAACCAATAATGTCACCAAATAAACTTTTTACAACCGTCCAAATCATGCGCATTAAAGCTCTAACCAGCGCTACTAATTTATTAGCGATTGCTTCAGCATTTTGATCGACATAATCAATCATAGAGCCCAATATAGCGGCAACAACAGTGATTGCTATTTGAGCCAATGTCTCAGCTATTCTAGGTGCATATTCAGCTAAAGTATCTAATACTGTAACTATAAATGCCATTATTTTAGGTAGTAACTCAACGATTTTATTCATTAAAAGTTCAATACCTTTTCCAAGTATTTCTACAAATAAGGCAACACCTGATAATAAAGCTGCGGCAACGATTTCAATAATAGCTTGTATTCCATCGAGTATTTGATCTTTATTTTCGGCTATTAATGTGAATACAGATATAATGGCTAAAACCATATTTTTAACTAATGATTTTATGGCCTTACCTAATTTGCTAAGTTGTGGCGATAGTATTTTGAGTGCCTTTGCTAACGATAAGAAAGCTTTAGCCCCAAGAGCTATTGCTGATGCTAGCAACAAACCACCAGCTCCTACTATAACTAATGCTGCGCCAACAACTAATAGCCCAACGCCTAAAACAGCTAAAGCTACGCTTAATAATACAGAGCCAACTGTAAGAGCAACAAAAACAGCTACTAACTTTAATATCACACCCAAATCGAGTTTAATTTTACTAAATGCTTCAAGTGCTTTTGCTAATGCTGTAATACCTTTAGCTATTTTTGGTAATGAATAAGCTAACGTTATCAATACTGCAACTATAGCGACAGCACTTAATAACACAGCTAAAGCACCTGCTCCACTGCTGCTTATAGCGGTAAGTATGCCTAAAGCTGCAGCTACAGCGACCATAACTAGTACTAATGAACCAGCAGCGCTAAGCATCTGGCTCCAATCCGTATCGGTTGTCAATATCTGTTTTAAAGCATAAGCTATAGCGATAATACCAGCAATTGCGACACCTAAAGCTATTATTGTTGAAATATCAATTTTGGCCTTTATTTGACTTAATAAATAAACCATACCAACAACAGCTAACATTAATAATCCAACAGAAGCGACTGTAGTTATTATCGAATCAATTGTTGCACCAACATAAACCAATACAGCCAAAGCTAATATAACGCCAACCAATCCGCTAATTATTATTGTTAACTGCTTAGTGGTATTATTTGTTTTACTACTACTTGACTTAACGCTAGCCAAAGCTTTCATTACAAGTGTTAAAGAAAGTAATATAGCAACTATACCAAGAGCAGCTATTGCTAGTGCTTGAACGCCTGTTTGTCCTTTCGTTACGGCAACTAAAGTTGCTAAAGCACCAGCTATAACTAAAACAGTAGCAATCATTAGAATCATAAATTTCATTCGATTCTTTGTAGCATTTGCTGTTCCGCCATTAGACTTTTCAAATGCTTTCATATATGCCTGCATCATAAATCCAAATGTAAGCATTAATGTGATCATTACTGTCGCTGCGGTTATTAACATATCAAATGGCAATTTTGTAAGTACCATCATTGATGCTGTTAATGCTATTATAGCAAATACCATTATTAATAACGGCTTGTGATCTATCTTTTTAGCTTGTTGTGATGCTATCATCAAAGAAGCACCAAATGCTATGAGAGATAATCCCAGTATGCCAGCCGCTGCTAATACGGATTTAAAATCCTTGCTGACAAACATTGATAATATTATTATCATAGAGCCCATCATAGCAATAACGGCTACCATAGCTAGTATAGCTTTATAATCTATCTTCTTTGAATACTTTGTGACATATATCAATCCAGCCAAGCAAGCGCTTAGAGCTGCAACAACAGCGACGCCCTTTTTGAGTGCTTCTGCTGGTAATAATCCTATAATAGCGACAACAATAGCTAATAATGCTATTGCCCTTGCTAGTTTGGTTAATATTGGTGCTACTTTCTCAATATCGCTCTTAAACTGATTCTGTGTTAAAGCTAATAACATGAAAGTAATAGCTAATAGTAAAACTATAATTACTGATACACCTAATACAGCTTGTTCAGGCTTCATTTTACCTATAATTTTAACAGCTTCAGCTACTAGTATTAACGATATACCTAAAGATAGCATGGCTTTTGCTGCCCCGCTTAAATCCTTTGGATCATATGCTGAAGACCTCGAAAATTCGCTAACAGCCAATAATAATGCACCAAATATTCCAAATACTAATATAAAATTAGATAAATGTTCTTTAACAACATCCCAAGAAACACCCAAATAAGCTATAGTCCATAGAGCTATCTCAATTAAATATATTGAAGCTATAACACCTAAAATAGGTAATATAGAATACCATTTTAATTGACTTGCTGCTAGGGTAAATAGGCTAAGTAAACCAACAATACCTATCAAAGCCCATATAGAGTCTGCCATTCTATCCGGTTCTATTCCTGCTATCACTTTAAGCGCTTTAGCTAACACATAAACACCGGCAGAAAATAGCAATATGCTAAGACCGCCTTTTGAAAGTTCAGGCGCAAATTTAGATATCAATACTGCGGCAGTTCCTAAAGCTGCTATAATTAAGGCCAATGAAACTACAGTTTTTATCATGTTGTTCCAATTCCACTTAATCTTGGATAATTTTACTACTGCGTCGGTCAGCAACCATACTGCGCCAGCAATAGCAATTATAACCAATGCAAATTCTCGAACAACTTTGTTAGCATTTTCAACTGCTAAAGTCTTTTTAGCCATGGCAGTAACAGCCATAGTAAGCATTGTTATAAGGAAAACCATGCCAGCTAATATTGCACCAGCAACTTTAAGCTTTTCAGTATCAACCTTCGTCAAAGCTATAAGTGATGCTGTTATAACTACTATAACTAAAGCTAACGCCTTTAATACTTTAGCTATAGCATTATACTTAGCTCGTTTTCCAAAGCTTTTTATAGTATCTTTTACGCCACCAATAAATCCTCGAATTGACTTAGTAATACCGGTAAATGCTTTTGCTAAGTCTCCGATATTCCAGAATAATTTACTTAAACTAACTGATAAAGCGCCAACAGCCCCAGCTAATCCAACAGCAACAACCTTCGTATAATCGAAGTTCTTAAAGAGATCAATTACCTTTTTTCCGAATCCTTTAATCTTTTCCCATCCAATATCAAATCCATCGCCAATTTTGCTAAAGAATTTACCAAAAGTATCTTTATTAGTTACTTCTTCTGCGGTATTCTTAATATTATCTATTCCATTGGAAACTTCTGTTATTGCTCCACCAGCACCGCCGGCAGCTTTCTCGTTTCCAAATATCCAGTCGAAGAAATCTTCAACTTTTTCTTTTGCTAATACAAAGAGTCCAATCATGAACTCTAATCCGTCATTAATCTTTCCAACAACAGTATCAACAAAACTTGTATCTGCATTGTTTAATCCATCAAAGAACTTCTCTACCCACTCAAGAGCATCTTTCAAATACGGTCCTAAATTATCGCCAATCATAGAAGCTAATTCACCAATGGCGTCTTTAACTTTCTGTATTATTGGCATATCTGCGAGTTTCTTAACAAACTCAACAACAAATTTGATTACGTTACTTAATACTGTTGCTAATATCTTAAATATTGTACTTAATACACCAGTTTCTTTTTCCCATGCATTGAAATCTGATAGAACATCGCCAATTGTTGCAGCAATGTCTAATATTAAGTCAAATACCAAACTTAATACCGGCCCAAATGTATCAACCAATACTGTGACTATACCTTGGAATATTCTTCTAAGAATATCAATGACCGCCCATAATCCAGCAAAGGCTCTTTCAAGCTTTTTGGCTCGTTCATCCGTTATAGCAAATATACTAACAAGCTTAGAGAAAGTTTCACCAAGGAAAGCTATATTCTCAGCGACGTCAAAGATGCTGAAAACTTTCTTAAATGACTTTCCAACGGCTTTAACAGTGTTCTTTACCGTTTCAAATATCAAATGAATACCTTCGCCAAAAGTCATTATTGACGAAAGTATTATTTGAAGTGGATTGAATGCATCAGCTGCAACTTCGGCTGATTCACCAACTTCTCCCATGGCTTTCGTAGATTTTTCGGCAGATTCTTCTGTTGTTCCAGCGACTTTGATAGTCATCTTTTCAACATCGCCGCCAGCTTTTATATAGTCGTTAAGATACTTTTGAACATACTCATAATCTATTCCAAGTGCTTTCTTTCTAGCCTCACCATCGCCCCAAACATTTTTACCATTCCATATTTTCTGAGCAATTAAAGCCTGTTTTTCTGATACAGTTTCAACTTTTTCAACGCCTTTAGCGACATCTTCAACGGCTTTAACAAATGGGGATTCTTTAAACTTTTCCGAAAGTGCGACAAAAGTATTAATCCAACCGGTTAACTTATCCATTCCCTTTCCAATAGTTTCAAAGAATGTTTTAACATTCTCTGATTGGAAAAGAAATGAGATGGCATTAGAACCAAGATTGCTTAAAGCTGTCATTAAATTTTTAAATGGATCACCTAAAACTGAAATCGCATCTTTTAATCTTCCAAGAGCTTCTCTTACTTGATTGAGGAATCCTATAACAGCTTTGTTTTCAACAATACCAACACCAAATATCTCACCGATTTTAGATAACTGAGCCTTAATGTTATCCATTGTACCAGCAAAAGTTTCGTTAGCTTTGGCTGCTTGTTCTCCGAAAGCGTCTTGCATGGCTTTGGAAAACTCTGCAAAACTAATTTCTCCCTTGCTGACCGCTTCTCTTACAGCTTCTTCTGTTGTGCCCATTGACTTTGCTATTGTGGCTGCGGCATTAAGTCCATGCATCGATAACTGAGTCAACTGCATTCCCATTAATCGACCATTACCAGCAACTGTGGTGAAGATATGGGCTATATTGTCGAAACTATCGCCAGTCATAGAAGCAACACCAGCTATAGCTTTTAAGGTATTTTCCATTTCTTGTCCAGTATCAATACCGGAAGCCGCTAACTGAGATGCTGCTGCCGCTGCTGAAGACATAGTATATGCCGTACCAGTAACAGCGTTCATTGCCGATGTCATAGCTTTTTCAACTTTTTCAGCGCCGTCAACATCGTTGGCAAATAAACCTTGCAAAGTAAATCTAGAAGTCGCTATAGTTTTAGCTCTATTCCAACCTCCAGTGAGAATTTGGTTATAGGCCGCACTCAATTTGTTTTTAACAAAGTTTGTAACTTCATTTGTAAGATTCTGTATAACCGTCATGCCGACGATTCCTAAAGACGAGAATCTTTGAGCAAGTGATTCGATATTTTGTTCCATATTCTTCAATGAAAATGAATCAAATGCTCTTTGTATGGTAGATAGACCGGTTGCACTAGTATTAAGATCAAGAGACTTCTTTAATTCATCTAATGACTTAATAGTCTGCTTAACACCAGCTTCAAACTGTGCATTGTTAAACTGCATATTAACAACTCTATTATCAACTGTTGTATTACTCATACTAGTGTAACCTCCTTCCATATTTCCTCAGCCATTTTATCGAAGATAGATCTAATGGCTGGATTAATATAGTCTATCCCTTCAACATAAACGCCGGAACCGGTTCCATGCCCATATTGAATCATGAGTGCGACATTGTACCAGTCGTCTACGACGTTATCGTTAGTCCATACAATAATAGTCTTATTCTTAGACTTAATAATTTTATAGCCCCAAGAAGCCGCAGTTTTGCCTGTATCTTTAGGTGTGGCTTCGCTAAGGGCCTCAACACCTTTTTGTCCATACATGTCAAGGTATCGATCTATATCTAATTTTTCATTTTTTTCTAAGAAGTTTTCTAGATTCTTAAAACTTCCGCTATGTGTGACTGAAATCATGAATTTTTACTTCCATTTTGAATTTACTGGATTAATCCACCATTCTCATCGAAATGGAATGTCTTATCTCCAATTGTTACAGTTCCAGTTACCATATAACCTTGTTTGTTGAAGTAATACCATGTGTCTTCAACCTGCCACCACTCATCTGACGGATACCAATTAGTGCCAATTTCGGCAATCCACCAACCTTTATCATTTTTTTTCCAACGATAAGTTTTCTTGTCCCATGAACCATCTAAATTCAAATAATAAAGTTTCTTAGACGTCTCATAGTCATCAGCTTTAACAAATTTGTCAGTGACTAAGTATCCCTCTTTATCGAAGTAGTACCACACATTGTCGATTTCTTTCCATTCTTTTGCTGGGTAAGTTCCATCGGCATAGCGATACCACCATTTACCATTGTCCTTATGCCATTCGTCTTTAGTTATTAATTTACTTTTAAAATTTCTCTCCCACTCAGAATCCTTGATCCAGTATTTAGGACATTCTTTTCCAGTAACATCGAAATGACGAATAACTTTGCTTAATGGTACATTGTACTTTTTCATTAGTTCTCTAGTTAATTCTAAAGTATTCTGAACTGTTTTTTCAGTTACGTCATATGTACCATTTTTATTAGTGTCACACATTTCAATACTTATAGAATTGAAGTTAGTACACTTTTTATAGAACTTTCCGCCGCCCTTACTTGTATCAACGGTCTTTGAACCAACTGAATAAGCAACATAGTTATCAGGAACCGATCTCCATACTTCTGTGTCATCTACAAAATAATGAGCACTTGACGGATACGGTTGTAAAGATTTTGTAAAATAGTTAACATTATTCCACGATTTATCACCGTCATTACCAGTATAATGTATAACTATGTATTCTATGGCGTTAGTTCCTCTCATAGAACCATAATTAGTTCTATGGGCTAATTTTTCTTTTACTTTATCTAAAATCGGCATAGTATCATCCTCTCGTCTTATACTTAGCTCTACGTTGAGCATTTAGAGCTTTATTCTGTCTGAAGATATCGGCTTTAGACATCTTCTTTGGAGGCTGATTCTTCTCGTTAGCAATCCTAATTAAGACCATCAACCGATTGAGATGCCATTTTTGGCACTCCATTGGGATTTGCAATGCTGTCATCCAATAATATATCAATTCAGATGTTACTTTTTCTGCGTTCTTAGCATTGTGCTGTGTGTTATTAAATGTTGTTGCCGTCATTGGATCACCAATGTAATTAATTACTTCTTGTAAAATATCCATGTTAATGGCTTTATACACATCAGGCTTAACATTTTGTGTGATTGTCATACAGCGAACGAGATCAATCATTTGTTCGATTGTCTTCTCTTCAGACTCTAAGAACGGAATTTTCCATTTCGACTCCCATTTTGAAATTGCGACTAATGAATACTCCAAAACTAATTTAGTTTCTTTGACAAATGTAAATTCTTCGGTATTCTCATCATACAATTCGGTTTCTGGCACTATTATAGACAGCATACGGACCTCTTTTTATTCGTCTTCAAGCAGTTTCTTTGCATACTCTTCCTGTGACGTAATTCCCTTAGCCTGCATGTCCTTTTCTATTTCTACAGACAGTGCCTGAGGTATAAGTCCATTGAAGAATTCTGTAGCTTTCTTAGTATCTGTTACTAGTTCGCAATAAAGCTCTGAGTATGCATCAGTCTGCTCGAATTCTTTACTAATCTCTTCAGACTTAATAAATCTCTTACCGTCATCGGATTTGATACCATAAGACTTAAGAATAAACATCTTAAATATTGATGCTATCTCTTCCTGATTTCTTGAATTAATAAGGCGCTTAAGATAATTCTGATAACCGCCGTTCTTTCCTATTTCCATTTCAAGAAGCTCCGCCTTAGAAAGGTTGAAATAGAACTTCTCTGTCTGCTGTTCTCCATTAAAATCTGTATAAGTGATCTTCTTTGTTAACATGTTTTGGTTCTCCTTTTCTAAATAAAAAAAAGACTATAGACTGACACTGAGGGGTATAACTCGCAAAAATTTCTTAGAAAGGTATAGGTATACAATATATTTATCAGTCTATAGTCTTATTAACATTAATTAGCCCTGTGCTGCGGCAGTTACAGTAACTGTACACTTATCTGTATGAGTTGTTCCATCAACAGTAATTGTACCTGTAATTTCAGCTGATCCAGCAGCTACGCCTGTAACAACACCATTCTCATCAACAGTTGCATATGATTCAGCACTTGATGTCCATGTAATCTCAGAACCTGCAGGTACTACTTCTGATCTAAGAGCAATTGTTTTGCCGACTTCCACAGAAGCCTCTGTAGGACTTACTGAAATATATGGTGTTACTGATGAATTTCTAAGAATGTCAATAACCTCATCTGGTGATGGAAGGTGAGGAACCTCGTCTACTCCATCTCCACCAAACAGAACAGCCTCAAGGGCTGCGAGCTTATCAGGATCACACTTTGTTGAGTCAATTGTCATTCTTGAAATTGGCTTGTAGCCGGTGATTGCTGTAGGAATTGTTGTGAACTCGTATGAGAACTCAATAGCCTCAGGTGAGTCATTAATTGTCTGATAAGCTCTTTCTGATGGTGATGCTGTAGCATTCCATATAAGATGAAGCTTATAGCCATATGCTTCCTTCTGTGTATCATTACCCTTAACGGACTTAAATACAAGTCCAAAAGGTGTTCTAACCTGCTGTCCGATTGTTACTCCAGAAACAGGCTCAGCTGAACCATCGCAAGCTTCCCATTCATCTGGGTAGTAATAACACGTGATAGTTCCTCCAAAGTCCTCTGCACCACGAAGTGAGAGATACTTCATATCATCGGCATAAATATCATTAGGGTCTCCACCCGATGGTGACTCTGTTACACCTGTGAGACCGTTCCAAGCGACTCCAAGTGGATATTTTCCTGCCGAATTCTGTGGGTAGAGAACACCATTCTTGGTACCTGTCTCATAATAACGCTCTCCTACCTGATCCCATTTTAATTTAGGCATTTTTGTATCCTCCTAATAGAATAAATTTAAAATATCATGACTTAAGTTATCTACGACATAGCCCCTAACGTAACGTATCATAGAAAACCTATCGACGAGTTTTTCGTAAATATCATTAGTTTGTTTGGGACTTATGCACGTAATTTGGTATTGCGGTGTGAACATGTAAGTTTTATCATCTGCATATTCAGCACTCGATGATTCTCTTTTATAGATAATACACGGGTACTTTAACTGCGCACCATTCGGCGGCTGAAAATATACATTTCTTGAACCTAATATTTCACACAAAATCTCATGGAGTTCGAGTCTACGATCGTTCTGGCTCATCATACACACCTCCAAGAGTTAATCTTAATCTCGGTCTATTGACCTCGATGTAGTTAATTTTCCATTTCTGGTTGTTAACTACAACGTAGGCCATATAACCGTAATTATCTATTGCATAATCGTCGGCAACAATCGAAATTTCATTACTGAGGTTTAATTTATCGTTAATCTCAGTAGGCAATTCCCATCTTCTACTTGAACGGACAGTATCACCATGGTATTGACGCTCAAATAACTGTCTTTCCCAAACTCCAGGTTCAGTCTCGATGTCCTTAACAAATCCTATTGTTCCATGAAATCTCATAGTTACCTCCAAATATCAATTAGCCCTGTGCTCCAGATGTAACTGCTTCATCAATGAATACAGTCATAGCTGAGAAAGGCTTAATAAGAGCACCAGATCTTCTGGTCTCGATCAGGTACTTATACTGGTTGAAGTCGATATCGAAGTCATCAAACAGAGACTTCTCTCCACCCTTATCAGCACCAACGTTGTAGTCTGCAAGGTTAACAATAACACCAACAAGTGGCTTGTTATTGATCTCATATCCTTCCATAACCTCAACAGTTACGATTCTGCTTACACGAAGAGCTGTAGCAAGCTCAGCCTCTGTCTTGTAAAGTCTGTGACCGATGCCATCCTTAAGGAGAAGCATCTCTGTAAGCCAATCCTCTGTTGTGAAGAATGTAGGATTTCCTGATCCCTTGTAGTTCTTTCTTCCGCGAAGAACTGCCTCAATAATTCCATCAGCCTTCTCAGCGCCTGTTGCTCCAGCAGGAACACGTACAGGAACCTGAATGTTGAACAGAGGTACATCCTTAACGATAGGTCTGATGTGATCTTCCTTGATCTTGTCATCAGAATCTGAAGGTCTACCATCGCCGATGAGATAAGCTCTTGCAAGTTCCTCATCAAGCATCATTTCCATCTCACCACGGATCCAGGTTACGATGTTGAAGTCTGTAATATCAATGATGTCATCTCTATCCAGCTTCTGCTTCTTGTAAACTGTCTGAGGATCTGTGGTTCTCTTAAGGATTGTGAATACTTCTTCTTTCTTCTCATTTCCCTTAATGTAACCCTTAGCTCTAGCCTCATCCTCTGTAATGTTTGCATACTGAGACTTGATTCTGCTGAAAGGTGTCTTATGAACACCGCTCATAACTACTGATACCCATCCAGTATCTCTCTTAATCCACTCTGGTGGATTGTTAAGGCTCTTATACTCTGGAAGGAGCATTCCTGGGTCATTGAATCCATATGTAGAATCTCCCTCAGATACAATCATTCCTTCTGTGTCTATTGAGTGCTGAAGAACTGTCTCTCTGAGAGAACCATTTCTCTTAGCCTCGCTAAAGATCTCCTCGATCTCTGCATGAGTGAGTACTTCACCCTCATCATAGAAATCATCCTGGTCAAATGCGTTGTGCTTCACTTCATTTTCCTCCTTATTACCTTTTGTTGCTTCTTCAACAGCCATTCCGATAACAGCTTCTACAACCTGTCTCTGCTCATCATTAAGAGTGTCGAGTACATCACCAATTGTCTTGTCACTCTTCTGCTCTTCTTTCTTCTCGTTATCAGCCACTTTCGTGTCCTCCTTGTTTTCTTCTTCAGCATGCTCAATTTCTTCATCCTCGACTTCAGACTCTTCTGCATGCTCTACTTCGTCCTCAGTCTCTTCTTCAGCTTCTTTCTCGAAGATTTCTGCTGGTATTTCACCATGTTCTAACACCAGTTCCTCTATATAAGGATAAATGTTAGCCTCTTCTTCGAGTATTTCGAAGTCTTCACCGTGCTGAAGTATCGGAAAATCAATAATAGCGCCAGGGTTAGCCGGTGCCAATACAAGTGATACTTCTTTAATTTCTCCATGAAGAACATCTTTATTCTTATTCTGTTTAAGCTTATTAGCATGTATAGACATGGATGTTATGTCGCCATGCTTAAGCAATTCTTTAGCATCTGAAGCTGATACTGTATCGTTAAATGAACCATACCCGTAAACACCTTCTGGGCGATTTTCAAGAACAACATTACCGAGAACATTCTGAGGAGAATTATGATCGTGATTCCAAACCAATGGGACAACCTTACCGTTATCATCTTTAAAGGCATCCCTACGAATAGTTCTACCGTCAGAGCAACGTATGTCATTCTTAGTTACCCATCCGCTAAAATCATAAGTTTTTACTTCCATTTTGAAATTATTCGCTCCTTTCTTCAGAATTATTCAATTGTTCTTTGAGTTTGTCCAACGCAGGTGTTGCTGGTTGTTCTTCATTATTACTCTGATTAATATTACTATTAACGAGTTCATCAGCCTTAGGATCTTTAGATGGCCTAAAGCCAATAATTCCTCTAATCTCATTAGCTGATAGGATCTCATTACGAGTAAACTTATCTGCTATTTCAGCAATACTGTTAACAGGAACAAGTTTAAATGAATCCTTAAAGAATGCTATTGACTGATACTGCGTTCTTGCAGTTTGTGTTAAGAACTTTCTCTTAAATTCGTCAGTGATAGCAGTAAGAATCGGTTCAACTGTGGAATTGTAATAATTCAGCATAGTCTGTTCGTTAGCTTGACAATTGAAGATCTCCTCACTTAATCCTAACTGGCCATAAAGCATACTCGTTAAATACTGGATTTGATTCATCAGATTGTTCTCTACCGGACGATTCAACTGCGTGATTCTTTCGGTGGCATCAGCGTAAGCAATACCATATTTAGTTCCTGCTAATTGCTTCTCTATATCAGCTCTTCTCTCTTCAGCCTCAGCTTTACGCTTTGGAGTCCTAATTGTATAAGGGAGCTGAATGATAAGGTCTAATTTTCCTGAACCAGACTGCTCGTCTATAGCATCTAACAGATTAAGTTTTCTTATAAGACGTCGTAACACTGAGTTCTGCTCATTCATTACGGCATAGAATGGATTCTCTATAATAGCAACGTCCTTCTTATTCATAACGATGTCTTCCTTCTTACCGGTTCTTTCGTTATAGACGTTAATCTTAACTTCATAAGGCATCCATTCAACTATCTTTCCGGTTCTTAATGACAAAATATCATAAGAGCCTGAAATACGCGGATTGGACGTTGTATCTACTGGAACAACTGCTACATGACCCTCATCAAACATAGAGAGTACTATGTCTTTAATGAGAGCTTTACCTGTCTGATCGACATTGGCATTTAATGTAAGACAGTCATTAAGTTTAGAGTCCATATCTTTTTCATAGCGTCCATTCTCATCTGTTCGTACATGACTGATTACAACTTCTGAAACATCGGTCGCTATACGGTTATAAATGCTAGAGACGAACGAACGCTCTGTACCATAATTTAGACGATTCTTATCTGGTCTTTGAGATTGTCCGCCATAATACCAATAATTATTATAGTATTCTTTTGTCGGGTCTCTACCCATAAAAGCATTCCAGGCGTTCTGGATTCTAGAAAATACTGCCATTTTGAATTTTTCCTTCTATTTACTCTTCTGCAGGTGCTGGCTCAAGTGTAAGGCCTGAAAGATCGAATACCTGAGTATGCTCTGCTCCATTTACGGTCTTGAATACATAAAGCTTCTGAGTCTTTGGATCTGTTACTAATCCTGCAGCGTCATCTGGAGGTGTTATAGAAACAAATCCACTTCCTTCTGATGGATAGTAACCAATCTTATAGGTCGCACCTGTATCATTCTCATCCGCTACATCTATAGCAAGGAAATGACCTGCTCCCCATTGTGTAGGAAGAGCTCCCTCAGATACATACTTAAGAGTTCCAAAGAACTTTCCATCTTTTATTGTTACATTCTCCTGAAGATCAGATACTGTATGCTCATAGATTGTATCCGTTCCTTTCTTAGGAGTTACTGTCACATTACTAATGCTGTTAACAGCGATGTTGTTCTTAGCTTTAATCATTCCAGCAATTGTCTGTGACTGATTAGTCAGATTCTCCTGAAGACCGCCTTCATTGAGATATGACTGCTTGATTTCATCTCTTATTGTGTTTGCCATGGTTATTCTCCTTATCCATTAATATTTACATCAAAGATCTTCTTAGTTTTTGGATCGTATTCGCCAAAAGCTATATGGCCGTCATTAGTTAACCAGCTAACTTCAGTAACACCGTCATGCTTGTCAAATTGCAGTTTTGCTGACTTTGGCACATCTGACACTTTTGTTACTTTATATGAATCATCCCAAGATAATCCTTTATTTTTAGAAATTGTTTGCTGTTTAGTTGGTTGTTTTTTAATTGGCTCTTTTTTGAGAGGTGTATTATCTGTAGTTTTCTTTTTAAAGATATATTTCTTAGATGCGACAGCTGTCGTCGATGGCCTAGTACTTGCTATACCGAAACCGTAAACACTTGCCATGGCACTAGCAACAGTTACCGCGCCAAGTCCTTTTAATATATCTTTACCTTTTTCTACATTTACAGTTTTTAAAACATCTTTAGTTTTTATATCGTAATATTTACTTGCTCGTTTTAGGTTTTCTTTTTGTCTTTCATTTAATATTTTTGATTCTTTTGATGCCTGTTTAGATATTGCATTGTATTCACCAATTTTCTTATCTATATCAGATGTATCTTTACCTTTTTTTAATCGAGCATTTCTTTCTATATTTGCTTTTTCAGCTTTTTTAAAATAGTAATAACTTGCTGCGTCTCTTTCTGCTATTTTCTTTTGTAGTCTTCTAATACCTCTTTTACCGCTAGTACTAAATCCATAATGTTTATATCCTTCGATGGTTAAAGAACCGTCTGGATTTTGATAACGTCTTTTACCCCATTTCTGGCCTTGTACCCCGAAATGATAAAGTTCATCATTTCTAGAAGGAGATCTTCTAACTGTCACTTGATTCATTTTTTTCTCCTTTATTTCGGTATTTTTCTAGTTCTAATATATAAAGGCTTCTTTAAAGCCTCTAAATATTTTTTTCTATCCATATCTAATCCAAATGGTTCAACTTTTTTAAATCCTTTATCGATTTTAAAAAGTCCATCCATAAAAGTTTCATCTATTTTGATGTTTTTAGGAACAACAGATACTACATAATAATCACCAAGATCAAGAATAGAATTAACAGTCATTCCATCTTTTGTAATTTGATAATCTTTAGTATTATTAAAAGTAGCTGTTATTTTTTTTACTAATTCCATACTTCGCCTCTATCTTTTTCCCAATTTGTAAATGAATTTTTATCATGATGGTATGTTGTTTGAGATCCATTTTTACGTCTAATTGTTACACCAGGAGTAAAGTATCCAGACCTTTTGGCCATTTGTGTATCCATTCTAACTACACTATCCTCAACCATGTGTTGAATATTAGGCGTTGCACAATCCAATCTCGTTATTTTACAAAATTGATTGAAATCATGCCCTTCAGCTTTTAAAGCTTCACCAATGCTAGAATATGTTTTTCCAATTTGTCCATCTTGAACTTGTATTGTTCCGTCTTTTAATCTAGAAAAATGCATTGAATGTCCACTTCCATCAGATCTTCTAACACCAATTGTACCTGATGCATGATTTCCAAATTTCTTAATACGATTTTCTATATTAGCTAACGATTTCTCTTTATATGGTATAGCACCATCCCAATGATACTCTTGAGCTGTTCCTAACATACCATATTGAGAACGTCCAGCTGATAATAATTTTGGGTCTAATCCACGCATTACTAATTCAACAGTATCAGAACATTTTGAACAGTTATTCCTAGTGCTTTTATATTCGTCTTCACCTTCGTCCATATTTATCATTTGAAGTAAATGATTTTGATTTTTGAATCCATTTTCTCTTAAATCTTTTTTTACATCTGACGAAAGTCTTATTCCTGTTGGATCATTACCTTTCATGTTGTTTGAAACCAGGTTATATACATCTCCGATTTGAAGTATGTTTGCCGCTCTTGTCTCGCCAGAATCATTCTTATACATTACGGTTTCTAATAATCTAGATTCATTATCTCTATATTTTTCGCCATATGACTTGGCTTCTTGAAAAGACATACCGCTTGGATATCTATAGGACTTTCCTAAAGCAGAAGATGCATGCGATGTACCTTCTTTTTTATTATCCCTAAGTTTCTCATTATGCCCTTTTTTAATTCTAGAACTAGTTTTTCTATCTAGTGGATATGGTGGACCATTACGTACGCCCCAATGTTGATTCTTGATTCCATGATGGTAGAGTTCGTTTAGGGTCTTTGTTTTTCTTCTTACTACCATTTTTGTTTTTCCTTTTCTATGTAGTGAATACTCTAGAGGAGTATTTCTTAAGGTAATTTAAGTCAGAACTCTTAAAAGTATCAGCTGGCATATTTCTATACTTCTCTTTCATTCTTTCATATAGTCTTGTACCTTTTCTTTTATACTTTTCTGACTTATATGCCAATCTATCAGCTTTAGCTTCGTATTTACCCTGCTGATGAGCAAAAAGACCAGTACTTCCATATCGATAGCCAGTTAAAAACTGAATTTTCTGCTTTTTACGTTTGTATTTAGCAGCAACATTAGCCTTCTTTTTAGACTTAAATTCTTTATCTTGCTCTTTTTTAGCATATTTCTTAAGTCTATTAACTTCCCTAGACATTGAATAGCCATAATGCTGTCTTCCGGCGTCAGTTAATGAACCATCTTCATTCTGATAACGCCTTAAGCCCCACTTCTGACCTTGTACACCGAAATGATAAAGCTCATCTGGGGGATGTCTTTTAACTATTACTTCCATTTTGAATTTCTCCATTATTCGAAAGCATCCAAGTTTGCTTTATAAGCCACGTATGCATCCATCATTGCTGAAACGTTATCGATCTTAGCATCGTGACGTAGTTTAAGTAATTTTCTATTTCCATTAGTATCTTCCATTGTTATACAGTTACCCATTGCAAATTGCATAAGCGATTCATCAAAGAGTAGCATTCTTTCTTCTGCTAAAATCTTTAATTCTCCCAATGGAATACTTTCAGTTCTGGCTCCCTGTATAACTTTCTCAATTCCATATGGCCCATTTTCTTGTTCCCATCTCTGAACAAATTCTTTCGCTCCATATGGGTCAAATCCAAAAGCACATACGTCATATTCAGACTCGTCGATATATGCTATAAGGTCTTCGTATACTTCCATCATATCTAGGACTGTTCCTTCCATGATGATTAGACTACCTTCATTAATAAATTCGTCATACTTTTGTCGCATGGCTAATGGAAGTTTACTCAGTGTTAAGTTTGTAATGTAGCTTCGACACTTAATACCGAAGTATCCGTCTTTCAATGGAAACATGAATGTAAATGCACAGAAGTCATCGCCCATAGATAAGTCAGCACCCATAGAACATGGCAATTTCCAATATGTTCTTTTTCTATGCGGTTTTGTCTCTTCATAAGTAAAAAAGTAGGTATAACCTTCCATTGGAATGCCAAATCTTTTTGCCAAAATATCATTTCGTGATGATGGGTTCTTTTCCGCTTTCTCTACATCTAACTGATAAGTCTCATATGTAACTGTAAGACCTAGATTAGGATTTGCTTTAACCCACATGTCTGGGTCATTAACTTCTTTAATATCATCAAGACGATAATACCAAATGGATACATGAGGATTTATGTATTCGCCTTTAAGAATTCTCATTAATTCCATCTTAATATCATCACCGGCACCATTTCGCACAGTTCCTTCCGATGAGGTAGCAACTATTAAATAGTCAGGGTTCTTACTTGCACCTTGTTCTATAGCGCCTATTGGATCTTCTCTCAAATCTCCAGATAGCCACTCATCTACAGTAGCTACTTTACATCTCAAACCCTGTAACTTATTTATTGATAGAGGTCTAATCTCCAATAATGAATTAGTTACAAAATTTTCAATTCCCATCTTGGTTGATGCTAATAATTCTTTCTTAGCCTGAGGACCATATATCTCTTTTGCAGCCACGGTGGTTAAGAATTTAAATAACGGTCCCCTCGATCTTGCTATGGCTGTACGAATCGGAGACAATACTTCTTCGGCAAGTTTCATCGTAGGGGCCGTAGTTATTTGAGAAGTCGTCTGACGATCGCAGACAAGAAAATATGACTGTATACATGTGTCATATAAAGATTTAGCAGCACCTCTGGATACTATCAGGTACTGCTTATTAATAAGTCTTTTCTTTTCTCTAACGGTCTTCTTACGGAGTCTATTATTTGAGTCTTTTTCATATACTGTTTTCTCAACGAAGTAATACCAGCCAAATATCTGTTCAGCCCAAAGTTTAAAAGTATCTAGAAGCTTTAGGTTATCACCATTCGTTAGTGTTAATTCGTTCTCACAAAAAGAAATGAAGCCGTTAATAGCTTCATCATCGTAATAAACTCCTGGATTATCAATCAATTGATCAATCCTATTCATTTCCATCGAAATCTCTCGATTTACTGGTATTTCGCCACGTAATACTCTATCGCGAAATTCGCCATAATAAATCGGTGTCGCTGTATTACTTAGCATTTGGTTCCCTCTTTAAGTATTAATTATTACCCTTTTTCTTTTTACCACCGCCAATGCTATTAAGTATATCTATGTTATTTCTAGACCAAGGACTTCTTTCTAATTCTTTCAAGTAATTGGTATTAACTGCGGTGGTTACTTTATACTGTGATAAATCAGCTTTCATTCCTTCTATATCTAATTCATTTTGTAATGATTTTAATAAGGAATTTTCTTCTCTTGGTTTAAATCTATCTATTGCATCTTTAAAATCAGCAGCACTTGTTGCAATATTTGCCGCACTAAGCGCTATGTTTGCTGCCGTGCTAAGAAAAGCCTTACCTTTGTTCATCTTGCGCATGGCCTCTTCTGTTTTTAAAGTAGCAACACTTTTACTAAGGTTTAATCTATTAATTGCATTATATAATTCCTCATCGCTCATCTTGCTCTGGAGCTTTTCAACCTTAGCGGCATTTCCAGCTTTTACAGCCTTATCTATTTCTTCACGCTCTTTTTTCTTTCGCTCTTTAGCTTCACGAAGTTTCTTACCTTTTCGTTTATTCTTGAAATGCTGGATAAGTCCAACACTCTTCTTTTTTCTAATAGCCTGTTTTGCTGGGCTTGGGTCTAGCGGGTATGGAGGTCCGTGTCTTATGCCCCATTTCTGATCATCGACACCATGATGGTATAGTTCTTCAGAAGCTGTAGCGTTAGGCAAATATCTAACTACCACTGTTTTCTTCCTCCTTATCTTCTTTTGGTTCGTCGTTCACAATGTTGTCATTAGTTACAGCCAAAGCCTTTCTAATAAATGATGGTATTGGAACTCCAAGCTTTTCTAAGTTTTCACAAATACTAATAAGTTCCATAACAATCAAATATATAGAAATTCCATTAACAAGCAACGTTGACACATTAAGACCCACAATGAAAATCTCCCCGATAAACAATGCAGCAATCTCACCAATCTTTTTACCAAGACCTTTTCTAAGTTTTGAGGAGTCTACCTCTTTCTTAATCCAGGCGTTAGTGAGACCTGTAAAAATGTCAACAGTCATTAGTATTATTGGAATGGCTATCACCCAAATGTTACTAGTGAAGTGTATCTTCTCTAGTAATTCATTTATCTGTTCCATACTAAGTCTCCTTCTGCTATTTTGATTTGTTTGAATTATGGACTAGTTGGCAACAACATCCCAAACATTATTACCAAAGGAATTTTATATATCTTTAACCACATCAGCTTTCATATACAAACGCCAATAGAGTTCATCTTTATTCTTTGATAGCGCATCACATACAAAACTATTAGCTGGAGGATCAAACAGCAATTTTACATAGGAATAGATGTACTGCTTAGCAGCTGTAACTATGTCTATGCTGTTAGACAGTTCATTCCAGCTATTAGATTTGTCCTCTATCATGTAACCATCAGCTGGTCCTATAGCTATGTCAGTCAATGTACTAATAGCGGCATTGATGTGAGAGATTAATTCTCTATCAAAACTCGTATCGCTGTCCAGAATTCCAAGCATCTCTTTAATGTTTGCAAGAATGCTATCATTCATAATTTACTCCTCTATAGAAATGAATTCAGTCATTACATATCCTTCAACGCCATTAACATAAACCTTTGACCAACCTCCAACAATGTTCCAATCCAGATCAATGTCTATGTGTTCATCTTTCTGAAGAACTGCTATTACATTTGCATCTTCTTTTGTTGGCATAGATCTAAAATTAAGTGCTGTGAGTACTCTAGCTCTTACTGGCTCTTTAGTATCCGGTTCTTTGTCAACACTTTCAGAAATATCTTTACTATCTTCTGCTACTTCTTCGACAGATTCAGTAACTTCCTGAGTCGTTTCTTTAACTTCTTCTGTAGTTTTTTCGGCCTGTTTGGGCTTGTTATAGTACTTGTTGTAATTCTTTGACATTGTTTACCTCCACGGACACGTATCGTTTTCAAACCTCTCTGCGAACGTGTACTTCTTTAAAATATCCTTATTGCCATAATGTATGGCATTATGTAAGTCATGACTTACACACAATAAATACTCTGGTTCTAATACCTCAGGCATTCTATCACTAATATCTTTTAAAGAGATAGGATTCATGTGATGAACAATGACTCTACCATTTATTGGATAGTCCTCTAATCCCATTTCACATCCGTTGTCTCTTGTAATAATGTAGTTTCGTAAATCTCTCCATTCCTTGGAACGATATAGGACTTGGTTCAAATATCTGTCAAACCCGAAAGTCTCTTTTCCGATTTCACTACCTAGTTTTAAATACTCAAATCTTTCTTCGAAAGTATTTAGTTTTATTAGTTCTGAATATCTTCTTACATTACTCATCATCTATCGCTTGCCCTGTGTATTCTTTCATAGCATTTATTGCATCTAATATCAATTGCCTTGACATGTCTTGTGATTCAATTGATTTAGCTTTTGCTTTCTTAAGAACAACATCGGCTTCTGCACTTGCTTTATCAAGCTGCATCTTAGTTGTTCCTAGCTTCAAGTAATGAATAAGTAAGGAATCTGAGGCTTTACCATTTAATATCCTTTTTTCTGCTTCTTCAGTTGCGGCAGCAATAAGCTCATCTTCTCGTGCTTGCAACCCTAAAGCTGGTTTCCTCTTTCTATTTTCCATACTTTTCTCCTATTTCAGTTGAAACCCATTTTCAAAAAATTTCATTCGGAGAAA
>ODAJ014762554.1_pt1 | contig 40999 bp, 28 predicted proteins | sample 1539241 | NCBI WGS metagenome assembly ODAJ01 (sample SAMN02144231, study PRJEB22623) | gut metagenome | biome: sheep rumen | host: Ovis aries | place: New Zealand
AGAAAATAGTATAGGCGATTCTCTTAATAGTAGAGGTAAAGCCCCCCTTAATAGTAGAGGCGAATTTCTTAATAGTAGAGGTCAACAGCTTCCCAAAATCTTAGAGGAGAGAATTAAAAAAATAGGTAAACGGGCAAAACCTGAAGAAATGAAAGGACTTGTCATCGAGCTATGTAAGTTGGAACCAATGAGCTTATTAGAATTGGCAAATATACTAAAAAGGAAACCATCTTCATTAAGATACCTTTATGTAAATCCTCTCATCGAAAGTGGAGAACTTTTCTATACAATCCCAGAGATGCTAAGCCATCCTGATCAGAAATATACAACCGTCAAAAACAAGTAAGAACGATATGGAATTTAACAAAGCATACAAGCGTGAGGAATATCTCTCATTTCTGAGAGTAAACTTTCTGCCGGACGATTTTCAGCAAAAGATTAGTTCTGTTGAGAATCCCGTCCAGTTCCAATATACCCAGCAGGTAACCCGCTTGGGCGAATGCGAATCTTTGGGGCTGGTTGTCTATGAAGTGCGACATAACTCAAAGCACGATGCCCGTGTAGGTCTAACCAAAGAGGCATTCCGCCTGTTAGCTGACGAGTTCTGTGAACGGGCTTTAGTGCTGTTTGTGCCAAAGGATGACGATAGCAACTATCGTTTCTCGCTGATTGAGATTACACTCGACCAATCGGAAGAGTCCTCTCGCATCAGTCGCCGGTATTCTAATCCTCATCGCTACTCCTATTATCTCGGTAAGGGTATCGCATATTACACCCCTAACAAATATCTGAATGAATACGGTCGTGTGATAAGTGTAGAGGATTTGCGCAACCGTTTCTCGGTAGAGGTGCTTACCAAGGCTTTCTATCAGGAACTCAGCGACTGGTATGCTTGGGCAATTATGAAGGTGCATTTCCCCAATGACCTGAATACATTAGAGGATAACCAAAAGTATAATTCTGAGGCTATGATTCGCTTAATTACGCGACTCATTTTTGTCTGGTTCCTGAAACAACGGCATTTGGTACCCAATGAATTCTTCGACGAGCAGTTTATTAGCAGCCACCTTCTAAAGAACTTTATTCCCAATGCCAAGGTCACCCTCTTTGGCAAAGCAGACAACAGCTATTACTACAAAGGCATTCTGCAGAACCTTTTCTTTGCAATGCTCAACAGCCCTATAACGCCCGAAGGCAAGGATACCATTTCTGAGCGTCGTTTCAGTAAAGGACGTAGTGATTATGACAATAATAAGTTAATGCGCCATCAAGAGTTGTTTATTGACCCTAACCTGTTTGTGGAACTGGCAAACAAATATGTACCTTTCCTCAATGGTGGACTCTTTGATTGTCTTGATGATAAAGATAATGGGAAATATATTGATGCGTTTACCGACCGCGAGGCTATTGCCAAGCAACTGATAGTGCCAGACTATCTGTTCTTTGGTGAGGAAGCTGGTAAAAACATTGACCTGTCTGAATATTATGGCGACAAGAAGAAAAAGAAGGTCAGCGCACGAGGTATCATTGACATTCTGAAACGCTATAACTTCACAGTTGAAGAAAACACACCTTTCGACCAAGAAGTATCACTCGATCCTGAGTTGCTTGGCAAAGTGTTTGAGAATCTGTTGGCTGCATACAACCCAGAGACACAGACCACTGCTCGTAAGCAGACAGGCTCATTCTATACTCCCCGCGAGATTGTACAGTATATGGTGGATGAAAGCCTGGTGGCTCACCTGAAACGTACAGTAGGTGAGGACTTGGAACCAGAATATCGAAAACTCATCCAATATACTGACGAAGAACCTCAGTTAACAGACGATCAGAAACGCAAAATTATGCAGTCGCTCTACGATTGCAAGGTGCTTGACCCTGCTTGTGGCTCAGGTGCTTTCCCAATGGGAATGCTCCAACAGATGGTACACATTCTGAATCGCATTGATCCCAACAATGAGCAATGGAAGGAAATGATGCTTAATAATGCTATCAGTGAGACGTTTGAAGCATATCATAACGCAACAGATGAAGAACGTTCGGAAATCGTTGCCGACATAGAGCGCAGTTTCAATGAGAGCATCAATCGCCCTGACTATGCTCGTAAGCTCTACCTTATAGAAAATTGCATCTATGGTGGGGATATCCAACCTATTGCCATCCAGATAAGCAAACTCCGTTTCTTTATCTCCTTGGTGGTTGACCAAAAGACTAATAACAACCCTGTTGACAACTTCGGCATTCGTCCTTTGCCAAATCTCGAGGCAAAGTTTGTGGCAGCTAATACGTTGATTGGATTAGAGAAGAAAGACATAACTCTCTTTGATTCAAAAGAAATCAAGATTAAGGAAGCAGAAATGATTCTTGCTAAGCACAAAATTTTTGGAGCAAAGACAGTTAAGACAAAAAGAAAATATAAAGAACGTGTTTCCTCATTACGAGTTGAAATTGCAAATATGCTAAAGGCTGATGGAGCAGTTGGCAATAAAGAAGCTCTTCAATTGTCTTCTTGGGATATGTTTGACCAAAATATTTCATCATCGTTCTTTGACCCAGAGTGGATGTTTGATGTAAGAGATAAATTTGATATAATCATAGCAAATCCTCCATATATTGGATCTAAAGGAAATGAAGAAATATTCCACAAAGTTCAAGCTACGTCATGGGGAGAAAAGTATTTTGAGAGATGGATGGATTATTTTTATTTCTTTATACACAAAGGTTTAGATTTAATATGCGATAAAGGAGTTCTTTGCTTTATAACCACAAATTACTATTATACTGCAACAGGGGCTTTAAAATTGCGAACAAGAATTAAAAAAAATCATATTTATAAAATTATTGATTTCGGAGAAACAAAATTGTTCGAATCTGCATTGGGGCAACATAATGCGATTACGATGTTGCAAAAAGACATATGCGAAAAAGCTACAATTATTATAAAATTTAATAGTCGGGGCTTTAAAACAAATTCAGAAATTGCAAAAATGCTGAGGTCTGATAGCGATGAAACGGAAGTTTATTGCAAGAAAAAACAGGAACTATTTTCCGATAATGACAATCATATAATAATAAGTAGCTGTGAGATTAATAATAATGGCGGTACTTTAGAGGATAAAATATCTGCTCATAGTACCCCACTTTCTTCATATGCTTTTATCACAATGGGGATTGTAACTTTGTCTGATGTTGTAAGTAATAAACATCTTGAAAAGTTTAGGATTGATGGGGCAAAAAAGGGCGATGGCATATATGTCCTATCAGATAAAGAACTTAGATCTCTTAATTTAACGAAGGAAGAATCATCATACATAAAACCGTTCTATAAAAACTCAGATATTCAGAAGTATTATACAAAACACGAAACAAATCGATGGCTTATTTATGTTAAAGACGAAGGTGTTCCAATACATTTGCCAGAATCATTAAAACAACATTTTGAAAGATTCAAGCCTATTATTACTGCATTGAAAGAAAATTTCCTTAAAAATGAGATAGCAGCAAGTGTTGTAAAAAAATGGCTAAAAAATGGGAATTACTTTGTTTTATTTACTCCGAAGAAGGAAATATACTTTACGTCCAGGAAAATTGTAGCTCCTTACAGGAGTAAAGAAAATATATTCTCTATTTCTGAGTCCTCATTCTTTGCATCCAAAGATGTCGCTTATCTAATTCCTTTTAATGAAACATTCATATATGTTTTATTGGGTATCCTAAATTCTAAGCTTATATTGTATTGGCTAAAAACAATGGGGAAAAGAAAAGGAGATATTCTAGAGCTATATGCGAAACCATTAAATGAAATTCCAATAAAAATACCCAAAGACATTCAGAATTTTGAGACTGTAGTAAAAAACATCATAGAAAACAAGAAAGAAGCCCCACAGGCAGATACAAGTTCATTAGAAAACGAGATAGACAAGAAGGTCTATCACCTCTACGGTCTGACCTATGATGAAGTCCTCATTGTAGATCCAGAGACTCCAATAACAAGAGAAGAATACGAGAATGATAATATTAAGTAATAATAATAGATTTAACAACAAAACGATAATATGAATACATTAAGATTAAAAAATTATCGCTGTTTTGAAGATACTGGCGATATCAGTTTAAAACCATTAACTTTGTTAGTGGGAGCAAATAGTAGCGGAAAAAGTTCTTTCTTGAAATTCTTTCCTTTGCTAAAACAGAGTATAGGGATTAGAAAGAACGGTGTTTTTCTATGGTATTCAGATGATGTGGATTTTAAGGATTTCAAAAATACTGTTAGAAATGGTGAGGGAAATATCATTATCAATATGGAACTACCTCTTGCTGACCATATTACTTCTAACGAAAGTAAAATAATAGCAGAATTCTTTAAGGCTAAGGAAATAAAATATGATGGTGCTATTACCAGCATTGAATTAACCATTTCAGAAATAGATAAAAACACTGACTATCTTGAACATTTAACAATATCTTATTATGATCAACAAATAGATATCTCTTTTTCAAAAGATGGAAAAGTGCAGATTCGTGTAAATGGGGATAATTATAATAATGATACTATTAGTAACAGCCAATTATCAGGTTCGTTTCTGCCTCGAATAATATTTTCTGATAATGAGGTTAATTATTTTATGGGCCCCAAAGTTATAAGGGATATTATAATAAAGTATCTTGAATCTTGCAATGCTGCAAAAGATTTCCCTATTAATGATTTACTTTTTAGGTCATTTTATTTTTTAGGAAAAGATTTCTTTAAAGAATGTTTTGGTACCGTATTCAAAATGAGTCCTTCAGTGGACATGGATAAACTAAATAATCTGTATTTATTATATCATTTGGATGATATTATAGATTTAGCAAATGGTTGTATTCATTCTGTGGCGATGAATATTTCATATGTTAAACCTCTCCGTGTGATGCCTGAGAGGTATTACAGATATCAGAATTATTCTGTTGACGAGATTTCTTCTGACGGAAAAAATCTTGCGATGTATTTTGCGAACTTAAAAAAAGATGACCTTAAGAAATTTCAAAAATGGACATCTGATAATTTCAAATTTATATTAGAGCCACATAAGTTAGAAGGGCACGTAGAAATTGAAATTATTGAAAAAGAAAAAAAAGGAAGAAATATGGTTGACACCGGCTTTGGCTATAATCAATTACTTCCAATTCTTGCTATAATATGGAATGCCATAAATAATAAGCAAAGAAGGTTTTATTATCCTTATATGAATCACGATATCAAATTCATTGTAATTGAACAACCAGAACTACATCTTCACCCAAGAATATTAGCAATGTTTGCTGAAATGTTAGGCTCCGTTATTAACAATTTGAAAAAAGATGAAGATGTTCGTTTTATAATAGAAACCCATAGTGAAACTATTATAAACAAAATAGGTTCTTTAATTAATTCATCGAAACTGGATGAAAGCAAAGTAAACGTTGTCCTTTTTAACGCTCAAGATGAAGGCTTAAACAACTATGTAGAGCAGGCATCATATGATTCTAATGGATACTTAAATAATTGGCCAACAGGTTTTTTCTTATAGTTATTATGTTTATTGTAATTTGCCAAGATATAATTGAGAAGGCTATCGATTCTGGTAGCATTGACAACAAATATGCTGTTGAAGCACTTAAGAAAATACTCTTGAGTGTAAAATGGCGTAAACATATTATATTTGCGCCAGGACTGAAAGAAGAAGATATAGATAATTTGGAGAATATCCTAACTGTGGAAGAGGTAAAACTGCTTAAATATGTTCATTCAAAAAGGCTGGACTCAAATTCTCTGATGAATAAACTATCTGTTTTGACACGCATTACATTTGAGGAGTCCACAAAAAAAGATGATAATACAATCTTTATTAATCCTAAAAACAATCAATCCTTTGAGTTATTTGAAGAAACACATTTTATTGTTGAGAATATTTTAGATTCTCTATTTTATCGTAAAGTGATATGCAACTATTATCAAAGAAAGAACAAAATACATACAGCGTGCTATTCTGTCGCATTTTATCCTGTCCAAGGTGGAGGAGCAACAACGTCTGAAGTTTTAAAATTTGAGATAGATTTGAGCCAACACTTTTGTTTGGTTATAGGGGATAGTGACAAAAAATGTACAGGCTATAAAATAGAAGGAGATACAGCAAAAGGTATACGCTCTGTGATTAAAGAGTATGAAAACAAAAAGGGACAAATCCCTTTTAATATTGATTTTTATATCATGTCAAAAACACGTGAAATAGAGAATCTCATCCCTCTATGTATTTTATGTATCTTTTCAAATAAGAAACAAAGAGATTTCTTAGATAGATATAACAACCTTCTTGCATTTTTTGATTTTAAGGTTGGAATGGAGTATAAGATATTATATAATAATGATGTTTACAATGGTTGGAAAACTGTGTTTCCAAATGAAATCAATTGGGAAGAAATTGATACGATAAAGTCCACCTCTGATACACAAGCCGAATTTGAGAGTAAACTTAAAGAGTTAGAATTGCCAAAATTAGTTGATGAATGGGGTAAAACCATTTTAAGTAAGGTGTTATATCCTACAAATAAAAAGCAGAAGGATTCTATACATAAATTGTATGATATAAGCGAAAAGGATTTAACACTATCTCAAAAAGAAGAATGGGAAAACATTGGTAAAAATGTTTTTAGTTGGTGTTGTTGTTTTACAAATCCTGTTTATTAGTATAGAGATTATGGACAAATGTATATAATGCTATTAGTTGAGGTCTTAAAGGTCTTAAGCTACTGATTAAAAAAATATAGTTTTGTGTTTAACTTGAAATGTAATCAATTTCATAATGGACGAAATCAATTTCAAACCGAAGAAAGTCACAAATCTGAATGACCGTCTTGATGAAGATGGGGTTTTGTGTATTCGCGGTTTATTAAAGCATACTCAAGCCATAGCACATAAAGTGGAAAGTCACGATAAGACACCCAATGTCGATGGTAATATTGAGCTTATTGATGACGAGGACCGTCCTGTTGGAGAATTGACAATTCAAGCAAAGACTTATAAATCAAAATATCAGGGGCAGAATAAAGCTGATATTCCTGCCTATTTCGTTGCATATGCGTCAAGGATGCGAAATAAAGTTTGTGTATTCTTCTCTGTTGATGCAAATGCGAATAAAATCTTTTGGAAGTATATTTCTGATGACTATATTAGAGAATTCCAAAAGAGGGGAGATAATGCTATACATGGGTATCAATTTACAAAAGATGAGATATTATCAAATGAAAACGTACATGAAACGATAAATCGATGGAAACAAATCTTTAATGATAAAATTGCTTTACTCTTAAAGGAGAAGAAGAGCGTAGAAGAGATAATGTCAGAAAGTCGTTCTGCATTTTATCGGATTAATTCCAATTTCCACGACTTGAAGGATTCCTTTATTGACAGAAAGGAGATTGGCATACTTTACAACTGGGTAAAAAATGAGCTTTCTGAAAAAGATTCTCGTATAAAGTTGCTTGTTGGTAATGCTGGAGTAGGGAAAAGTGTCATTATAAAAAAAGTAATTCAAAGATTAGAATCGGATGACATCAAATGTTTCGCAATAAAAGCAGACAAACTTCAAACACCGGCTGGGTATACGAGTAATGAACATTTGGAACTGTTGAGGAATACTTTTGCCAGTCTGATGCAGGAAGAAAAAGCCGTACTCATCATAGACCAGATTGATGCTCTGTCACAATATATCAATAGCGACAGAAATAAAATAGAAAACATCACGACGCTGATCGAACTCTTTTCTAATGACGAGAATTTGAGAAACGTGAGGATTGTCGTATCCTGCCGTTCTTTTGACTTGGAGTTTGATCCCAAACTGAGTATATTGGGGCATGAACCTCAAATTAAACTTGGGTTATTGGATAAGCAAGACGTGGAGAAGGTACTTGATAGGCTGAAAGTCGGTCTATATAAAGAACTGGATGAGAAAACAATATCTGTATTGCGAATACCTCAGCATTTAAATCTGTTCTGCCGAGTTTATAGGAAAAACAAAAAGAAAGACTATTCTTCGATAACTGATTTGTATGATGAGTTATGGCTTCAGGAAATAGGTCTGACAGAAACAAAAATCAACAAAGGAATTGCAGAAAAGATTCTCTATGACTTGGCACTTAAGATTTATGATGACGAAACGTTGACACCCCAATGGGATTATGATACGTCAGAATTGAAAGAAGCGAATTATCTGATTAGCGAAGGAATCATTGAGAAAACAGGTAATAGGGCAACATTCTTTCATCAAAGTATGTATGACTATGTCTTTGCTCGTTATTATACAAAGGAGAAACGTTCACTGATTCAGGATATATTAGCAGAAAAGAAACATCAAGGTCTGTTTGTTCGTACTACGGTGAATTTCGTGTTGGATTATGAGAGGGCAAAAAACATCAAGCAATATAAAGAAGATGTCAAGACCATCCTGTTTTCTGGTGAGGTCAGGACTCATATTCAGCTTATGCTTTTGTGGGCAATGGCTAATAGGATTGACATCCTGCCTTTTGAAAAGAAATGTATCAAAGACTTGTATGTGCAGAACAAATTATTATTCTTTTCATTTATTAGACGGACATACAAAAAGGAATGGTATCAGATAATTACACCACTCATAGATAAACACATAAAAACCATGAAGGTTGGTGATATGGTCTATGAGAATGTTTATGGCTACTTGTGGAATCATGTCCAAACGAGTGCAGAGGGAGTCTTTAAACTTGTGGATAGTATTAAAGATGAAGAAACACGAAAGATCATCGCTCGAAATGTGTTACGTGCAACTCCCGATTATTCATTGGATATTGTTACAAAATGGTACAAAGTCTTATGTGATACCCTCTATAAAAAGGCAGATTTCTTAGAAAGGGCACTGCCGAGTAATCCCCAATTCGTACTGAATAATATCTCTGAATTGATAGATTATATTCTAAACCCACAAGAGAAAGAAAACCATCATGAAGAGCGAGTAGTGGAAACAACATTAGAGGAGATTTGTACTCCTCTAATGGAAAAGTACCCCGAAGTATTTTATCCAATTCTACGTGATAGAATACTTTATGCTATAAATGCAAATAGGACACCTTCGTGGAGAGATGGTATTGACTATAACAATGTGTTTCCCCTAATGATGGATCAGCATCATCATGCATATGTTCTGCATGAATGGTTCGGAGAGATGTTGAAGAGACAAGTTCAGCATCAAACTTCTAATGCTATTGCAGACATAAAAAATCTGTTGAATCAAAATGAAGCCAGTTGTTATGGCTTTGCTTTTAAAGCCATGAAGGAAGCGCCCACCTTGTTTACTGATGATATCATTGCTATTCTTAAAGATACAAAGTTGGTAGATGACTTGCTTTCATATAGTGATGTGACTTATCATTTTTTAGAGATGTTAAGAGCATGGTTCCCGTTAGTTGATAGTGATACATTGACTTTGTGTCAGGAACTTATATACGACTTTAAGTCGGATTCTGATATGCAACCAGATAAGAAAAGATCATATACAGGGGCATATTATCCACATTTAGGTTATGAGCAAAGGAAATTGATTTGGGCGATTCCAGAGAATCTGAGGAATAGTAAAATAAAACGTAAAAAACAAGAATTAGATAGAAGATTCAAGTATGAATGGAAAAACGAGAAACCGGATCATGATGTTACAGCAGCTTTCGTATGTGGTGGACTGATGTCTGCAGAGCAATACAAAACAGTATCATGCGAGGTTTGGCGGAAATCGTTTTATGGCATCAAAGATTTTGCTAAAGGAAAGTTTCGCCACTTTGACAATCGTGCACATGCTGATGCATTTAAGCAATGTGTTAGCAAACGTCCTTATTATTTCGAGAAGTTCGTATTCCAGATATTTGAGGATGAGCATATTCCTGCTATATACAAATTGTCTGGACTCGATGGCTTGGCGTTGGCAAAATTTCCTACAGGTCAATTATTGCCTCTTCTTTGGAAGTGTATGGATAAGTTTGACCAACTATGTAAAGAAGGTTATGGATATAGGCTTTTTGAGGTTATTGATACTGTTACTACTGCAGAAGGAGAGCATATTGATAAAATTGTGGTATTTTTAAAAAGGATCATCCTATCTGAGTATAACTCAAAATATGATGCGAGTATTGAAGACAAATTTGATAATGCAATTACAAATGATACGCTGAATGCTGGTGTTAATAGCACTCAAGGACATGCTATACAATCATTGGCAAAGATTGGAAAGCTACAGAAGAGAAAAACGATGGCCTATGATTTCTTTATGGATACATGCGATGACCTTTCTATAGAGCATCGATTAACTGCAATGTTTTATCTGCAAAGAGAGTGCTATGACAATGATCTATATAATAAAGTTATGTTTAGATATGCTAATAGGCCTGTTGCTGATTATCTGTTCTTGAATGCGGACAGAATGCATTGGTTTTGGTGTAACAATCCTGAAAAGATACTTCCATACTTCAAAATGATACTTCCCAAAAGACGAGCAAAACCAATTTTAGTTCAAATTATGTTTTTCGGGATGCAATATGAGAAGGCAAAAGTGGTTTCAGAAGAAATGTTTGAGAGTATTCTCTCTCAAAATGAAGAAGAGGCAATAAGAAAAGTCATTCCATTAGCATACGAACATTTGTCTGATGAGACGTATGGAGAACAGAGTGAAGCTTTCTTGCGAAGATTTGCCAATGATAATCGGGATGAAATTAGGCATTCTTATTTAATTCGGTGTGACAAAATGTCCGAATCAAGAATAGATTTGTTTAAGGACTTACTGGCTTTATGGCTTAATAGCTCTTTAGAGAGTGGTTTCCATGATATTGTCAAGTATCTTGAAAAAAGCTATAATAATTATCCGTATGAAAGTTATCAATGTGTAAAGATGTTGATAGATAGCAAAAATAATATCACCTATTATATTGAGGAGGAATTGCTAAAGATTTTATTATCGTGCTATCGTGTTTTTATGGATGATGAGGATTACGAAAAAGCAGATGAAGTTATGGATGTATTTGACAACATGATGTTGAATTCATACTCAAACGGAATAGCAAAGGTGCTTAAGAAAATTGAGGAGAATTAGTTCTATCTGCTACTAAAAAATGTGTAACGATGCATACAAATGATCTTAAGGTCGTAGAAGAAGACGTATGAGAATTATTAACATAATTGGTAACGAGGCACTTCTGAACAGAGATAAATCGCTCTTCCTTTGTTCAAAACGTGCGCCATATTCACTGTATGACAAAGTCTTTGGCTGGGTGGATTCGCTTTCATCGAATGATTGTGTCATATGCTTTAATTCCTCAGAATTGGAAGATGAAGTTATGAGGGCTCTGCTTGTGAATCAGGTGCCAACGATTCTGGTGGTGATGAATCGTTTTACTGATAAGTACAACGTTCAGATAGAGAAGGCATTGGAAGAACAACGTATGCTGATTCTTGTTCTCCAACGTGATGAACCTCATGGGGCTGGCCAGACGCCAAGGCTTAGAAATCAGTATATGATGCAGATGGCTGAGAATATTGTTTGTGGTTATATTGATAAAAATGGTAGCATATTCCCGCTCTTGGCAGGTGTACAAAATGTACGCTATCTGGAGCAAGAAGAGATGATGATGGCAGCAGAACCATTAGCCCCACCCACTCATCAACGATGGACTGTATGGCAAGATAAGATACTATTGCGAATGTTCTATGAAGATATGGGACTTCATGCAATCAAAAAGCAATTACGAAGAAGCTATATCTCTGTCCGTAACAGAATTAAGGCTATTACATTACCAGAGGAGGTCCTTAAAGGACGAGAGTTTGAAGATTTTGTCTTAGAACTTTTCGACTTAAATGAGACAAAGGCTTATTCATTAATAGAGTGGCGAGGTGACAAATCATTAGGCAATATCAGTCCTGTTAGCAACACATATCCAGATTTTGTGCTTGTATATAAGGAGGATAAACGTAAAAAGAAGTTTGCGGTTGAATGCAAGTGGCGAGCAAGCATCCCAAGGCACTTTTCTAAGCCGTTGTTCACTCCAGAACAAATTACTCATTATCAAGAATATGCAACAGAAAAGGCTATGGCTGTTTTCATTGTATTAGGCGTTGGGGGTGCTCCTTCCATGCCGGAAGAACTCTACCTGATTCCTCTTATTTCAATCTCTCAGATACAATCCACCCCCTCATCGCTCAAACAATACAAAAGAGAGTTCGTCGATAAATGGTTCTCAATAGAAGAGTTTAAAGAGTGAATGACTATTTAATATTGGGAGGATTTACGTGAGGTATTTGAACTCTGGCATATTTCAACACGAAGTACTGGAATATGTAAAAGGGAATAATGATGTCCAGAAAGATGTCCTGAAAGAACTGACTGACAGGCAGAAGGTGATAATTGAAATGATTATAGCAGATCCTTTCTTATCCGCAAAGGCAATTTCGGAAAAGATTTCGGAAAAGATTTCGGAAAAGATGTCGGAAAAGGAAGGTACCAATGAAAGAACCATCGAAAGGGATATAGCCAAATTAAAGAAATTGGGCATTCTCACTCGTGAAGGTGGTCGCAAGGAAGGTAAATGGGTAATAAAGACCAATGATAACAATTGAGTATGCTAATCACAAAGGGATGAATATATTTGGATAATCATGGCACTTTGTGAACACAAACCCTAATTACATTGATGGAATAAACATGAAATGTTCCATCAATGTTCCATCAAAATTTAAGGTGTTTGAAAATAGAAATCCCTGCAAGTTATTGACTTACAGGGATTTGTTTTGTGCACTTCTCACAAAAAAAAGACATTGCCTTTCGGCGATGTCTCCTTGTTGGGTGCCCGGACGGACTCGAACCGTCGACATTCAGAACCACAATCTGACGCTCTAACCAACTGAACTACGGGCACCATCAAAGGGTTGCTTCCTTAAAAGCGAGTGCAAAGGTACGGGTTTTATTTGAGATAACCAAATAAATCCCGTACTTTTTTGCAAAAACTTTTAGTTGGCAGGCTGTGCGGGAGCTTCAGCTGCTGGGGCTGTCTCCTTAGCGGGAGTCTCAGCAGCAGGGGCAGCCTCCTTGGCAGGAGCTGTAGCGTCCTTCTGCTGGCTAGCACCGAAACCAGGCAGGTTGTTGGGGTTGGTCACGGGATTCTCGATGTTCTCCATAACGGAACTGTCGGTAGTTGCGGTAGGTGCAACCCATGCGCAAACAACGCTGATGATAACCATAGCTGCTGCAAGTCCCCATGTGGCCTTCTCGATGAAGTCTGTGGTTTTGCGGACACCGCCAATTTGGTTGTAAGAGGCAAAGCTTGATGAGAGACCGCCTCCCTTAGACTCCTGGATGAGCACGATGCCAATCATGAGCACGGCTGCCAGTACAATCAGAATTACAAATAATGTGTACATAACGTTTTAATTGTTTAATTATTTAATTTTTATGTTTAGAATCGTTCTTGCTGTTTATTATCAATTTCTCAAGGAATCTCATCTGATCAGTAAAGTAGGCATTCTTTTGCGGATACTTGTTGCTGAGCCGCCCGATAATTTCATGGGCTTTCTGGTAGCGTCCCTGTTTGATGTAGATTCGGGCGAGGGTTTCTGTGAAGTATTCTTCTTCGTTAGCCTCGGTCTCTTCCTTGGCGGGATTCTCAACGGGCTCGTCAGTGGCTTCGTCGGTGAGGTTGTTGAGCAGGAAACGTCCCTGCTCTTGTTGCAGGAAGCTGTCGATGAGTCCTTGACCCTTCAGCTGTGGCGTTTGACTCTCCTGTGTACCCTTTTCGTTGGCTTCGGATTGTAGCAGATAGGCCACGTAGTCGATAGTGGCATCGGCTGGGGTAGGGGTACGCCTTTGCTGTGTCTCTTCCTCTTCTGTGTCAGGCGGAATGGTATCGAGGAAACTGTCGATGAGCTGCTCGGTACGCTTCTCCTTGTTCTCAATTACAGGAGAGAGGTTAGAGGAGGTCTGACGCAGCTGATAGTGGGCTGCTTCAACCAGATTGAAGAGCACCTTGCGGTCGGTGATGTAGATGGCTGCACGGCGCAGTTCTTCATCGAACGATGTGTCATGAAGCAGGTAAAGGTTTTGCAGCATGAGTAGTCGTGCTGTCTGGAAGTAAGGATGCAAAGCCAGCAGGGAACGCAACTCAAAGAGTGTGTCGCGATCCATCTGTTCTGGATGATTGATAAGTTCCCTTAAATCCATACTTCTTTTACTTTACTGTTTTCACTGTTTCAACTCCTACCAGTTTGCTACTGTGGCATTGAAAATCTGATCGCTAAGCTCCTTGCACATCTGGGTAACCAGTTCTTCCTGTACGCTGTTAAGCGACTGGGTGGTCTCGTAGGTGCTGGTGGCTGTGAACTGACGTTCAAAGTCCTCAGAGTGGTTTACATTGTTGGTGAATCGCACATTAACGGTCATGGAGAGCTCGGTTTGTGCTGAGTAGCCTTCTGCGCTGACAGATTTGTTGCGCTGCTGGTACTGGGTGATTTCACCTTCTATCTTAAGATCGCCATTACGACGTACCTGACTGAGTCGGGTGTGGTTGGCGAACTGATCCTTCAGGGCTGTATTAAACAATGTTCCCATAGGTCCCCAAACGTAAGCGGAACGAACGGGAAAATCATTAATCTGAATGGTTTTGGTCTTTGTATAATCGATGCTGGCTCCGTTGAACTTATAGCTTACGGAGCAGGATGCGAGTAGCAGGGTGACTGCGAAACACAGGCAGAGGCGAAGGTTATTTGTCTTTATCGAGTCCATATTGTTTCAGTCTTCTGTAAAGTGTGCGGTCGCTAATGCCCATTTCCTGAGCAGCTTTCTTGCGGTTGCCGCCGTTTCGTTCTAATGCTTTTTCCAAGGCCTGACGGCTCCACTCGCTGACGTTGAGGTTCTCCGGTTCGTTCTCCGGTTCAATGTATTCCTCGGCAACGGCATCCTCAAGCGGTGAGGTAATGGGCTGAATGGGGGCCAGCTGTGTAGTCTGTAACGGAGCAGGCTGGTGACCAGTGCCCTGCATGTCCTCCATTTGCTTTTTCAGTGTGCCCATCTCACGGCGCATGTCGTTGACATTGGAACGTAGCTCAAAGAGTATTTTGTAGAGTATCTCGCGCTCGTTCTCAAAGCTACGCTCACTCTCTGTATGGATGGTGGCCAGTTGAGTGCTTTCTGGGTCTTGCGGAATGAATCGTGACAGTATTTTCGGAGTAATCTGCCGTTCGGCACTGAGCACGGAAAGTTGCTCGGTGACGCTTTTGAGCTGGCGGATATTTCCTGGCCACTTATAGCGCATAAGCATCAGTTTGGCTTCGTCCGTGAGCACAACTTTGTCCATCCGGTATTTCTCTGCCATCTGCAGGGCAAAGAGCCGGAACAGGAGTATGATGTCCTCACCACGGTCGCGTAAAGGGGGCATCTGTATCTGTACTTGGTTCAGACGGTAGTAGAGGTCTTCACGGAAGCGTCCTTCGCTGATGGCTTTTTGGATGTTGACATTGGTAGCAGCCACTACACGCACATCGGTCTTGCGTACCTCGGTAGCACCTACCGGAATGTATTCTCCGTTTTCCAAGACACGAAGCAGTCGGGCTTGGGTCGCCATAGGCAGTTCGCCAACCTCGTCAAGAAAGAGGGTGCCCTTGTTGGCAGCCCCGAAATATCCCAGCGAGTCATTGATAGCTCCTGTGAAGGAGCCTTTCACATGACCGAATAGCTCGCTGTCGATAGTGCCTTCGGGAATGGCTCCGCAGTTGATGGCGAAGTACTTCTCACGACGTCGGGGAGAGTTGTCGTGAATGACGCGCGGCAGGATGTCCTTACCCACACCGCTTTCTCCGACGATAAGCACACTAAGGTCTATCGGCGCCACTTTCAGTGCGACGTCGATGGCGTTGTTCAATGCCTCGCAGTTTCCTACGATATTGTAACGCAATTTAATGTCCTGCAGTTCGGATGTCTTCATTTTAGCGGGCAAAGGTACAAAGAAAATCTGACATTATGGCATACATTGGCAGAAATTTAACTTTCTGTTGGTGTTTTCTTGTCAGCATGGTGTTCTTTGTGCTCGTTTTCGGGAGCCTCCTTCTCTCTTTTGAAGATATCCTTCGGACGGGCAAAGCGGGCTTTCTCGCCATCCTCTCGCTTCTCATGGAACAGCTTGGGCAGCGGGTTCTTCAAAGGCTCGTCGTAGAACTGACGATTGCGGAACACGTCGATGGCTGTAAAGATGGCTTGTCGCATAGAGTTCTCGTCGGCTATACCCTTGCCTGCTATGTCATAAGCTGTTCCGTGGTCTGGTGAGGTGCGTACAATGGGCAGTCCTGCGGTATAGTTGACGCCACTTTCCAAAGCAATGGTCTTGAATGGGGCCAATCCTTGATCATGATACATCGCCAAAACGCCATCGAAATGGTCATAGGCGCCAGAGCCGAAGAAACCATCAGCGGCATAGGGACCGAAAGCCTGAATACCCTTGTCGGCCAGTTCCTCGATAGCTGGCAGAATGATATCCTTTTCCTCGGAACCTAGCAAGCCGTCGTCGCCGGCATGCGGATTCAGTGATAGTACGGCAATGCGTGGATTGGAGATGCGGAAGTCGCGCTTTAATGCCTGATGGAAAATGGTAGCCTTCTCAATGATGCTCTCTTTGGTGATGGCTTTGGCTATCTCCTTGACGGGCAAATGGGTAGTTACCAGTGCTACGCGCAGCGTTTCATTCATCAGAATCATCAGTGCCTTCTGACCATTTCCCACACTGGTTTCGATATATTCCGTATGGCCAGGGAAATGAAAGCCGGGACTTTGGATGGTTGCCTTGTTGATAGGAGCCGTTACCAAAACATCATAAAGGTTGCTGCGGAAATCGGTCATAGCCCTATCGAGGGCTTTCAAGGCTGCAGCTCCCGCTTCCTGTGAAGGATGTCCCAATTCCACCTGGACGTCGTCGTCAAAGCATGCCAGCATGTTCAAACTCCCATGACGGGCTTCCTCAGCATGATGGATGATAGTAAATGGTACCTCCAGGTTGAGTGCCTTGCGGTGGTAAGAGGCTACTTTGGGTGAGCCATAGATAATCGGTGTGCAAAGCTCGAGGATATTGGGGTCTGAGAAGACTTTCAGAATAACCTCGTAGCCGACACCGTTGGTATCTCCTTGCGTGATAGCTACACGAATTTTTCTTTCTTGTTCCATATTGTTGTAATTTTGATGGGTCTAAAGGGACTAATGGGACTGATGGGACTAATGGGACTGATGGGTTTTGTGGGCTGTTGACAGCAGTCCGCAGGCAGCGAAGATGTCTTGTCCGCGCGATGCCCTTATAGTGGTTGTGATGCCGTGATGGGTCAGATAGTCACGCAGTGCTTCCATGCGGTTTTCGTCAGAAGCCGGCAGGTTTACATGGGGTATCTCGTGGAAGCGTATCAGGTTCACACGACATTCCAGTCCATCCAGGAGTTTGGCAATCTCGCGAGCATACATGGGTGAATCGTTCAGTCCGCCAAAGCAGATATACTCAAACGAGCAGCGTCGCTGGTGTGTGAAGTCATACTGTTTCAGCAATGCAATCGTCTCTTCCAATGGCATGGCTTTCTCGGCAGGCATCAGCTGCAGACGCTGTTCATGGAGTGGGGAGTGCATGGAAATGGCAATATGGCAATCGCTCTCATCCAAGAATCGCTTCAACTTATTGCGAACCCCTACAGAACTGACAGTGATGCGCTTGGGACTCCATGCCATGCCCCAGTCGGCGGTTATTACCTCGCAAGCTTTCAATACGGCATCGAGATTGTCCATAGGTTCACCTTGACCCATAAAAACGATGTTGGTCAGTTGGTCAAACTCAGGTAGTGCCATCAGCTGGTTCAGGATATCGGCAACAGTCAGGTTGCCGTGCCATCCCTGTTTACCCGTCTGGCAGAACAGACAGTTCATCTTACAACCTACTTGGCAGGATACGCAGAGCGTTGCACGGTCTTTGTCAGGGATGAAGACTGTTTCTACGAAACTCTCGGACTCGTTTGTCGCCGTATCACAACAGCAAACGGGGAAGAGATACTTGATGGTTCCGTCCTTGCTTCGCTGACAGTCTATTGATGGCATGATGCCTACCTCATATTGTTCAGCCAACAGAGCCCGATTCTGTTTTGAGAGATTGGTCATCTCGGCAATGCTTTTCACATGCTTGGCATAGAGCCACTGAGCTATCTGTCTGGCTGTGAAGGCAGGCATACCAAGACTACCGACGATAGCTTTCAACTCCATCGGTGTCAGCCCCAAAAGTCGTTTCTTTTGTGGTATCATGGTGCAAAGGTACGAATAAGCGAGTAAAATACCAAAAAATAATTTGAGTAATTTCCTTGTTTTTTTGCAGATATTCCGCAAAAATGATTATCTTTGCACCTAATTATGAATTAACACCGAATAATGAGACAGAAAACAGATTGCTTTATAGCCTGTAGGACGTTGGCCGAGGTTGAGCCTGCCATTGAGCAGTTGAGACGCAGCAACTCCGTCAGGCATATTTTTTTGTTGGTAAGTGAAAAACTGGCTAAAGAGAGTGTGGCCCCTCAAGACTGCACCTTCGTGGTTACGGACAATCTGAGCAGCAGTGAGTTTGTGATGAAGGTGGCCGAACTGGCCATTGGCCGTTATGCTCTGTTGTGCTTGAAAGCGCAGCCTATGACCTTGGGCAGCAATATGTTAGAGCGTTTGCTGTTGGTGGCTGGTGACGAGCATGCAGCGATGGTCTATAGCGACCGCTATACCGTAGAACAAGGAGAGCGCAAGGCTCATCCCGTCATTGACTATCAGGAAGGTTCACTGCGTGATGACTTTGATTTTGGCAGCATCTGGCTAATACGTGCTTCGCTGTTGCATAAGTATGCCACGATGGAGCACGAGCGCACCTATCAGTTTGCAGGTCTCTACGACTTGCGATTGTTCTTGAGCCGTGAGGGACAAATTCTTCATCTTAATGAATATCTTTATACCGAGGAGGAAACAGATCTTCGCGCCTCGGGAGTGAAGCAGTTTGATTATGTCAATCCTCGCAATCGTGAAGTGCAGATAGAGATGGAACAAGCATGTACGGCTCATCTGCGTGAGGTGAAGGCGTTGATAGACCCTAACCAATATCGTATTGTTGACTTCAACGAGCAAGAGTTTGAGGTGGAAGCTTCTGTGGTCATCCCCGTGTTCAATCGTGTCAAGACGGTGAAGGATGCTGTGGAAAGTGCCTTGTCGCAGAAATGCAGTTTTAAATACAATGTTATAGTGGTGGATAACCATTCTACAGACGGTACTTCTGAGATTCTCACCCAACTCTCCACTCTCCACTCACAACTTGTTGTCCTGGTTCCGGAACGTTACGACTTGGGAATTGGAGGGTGCTGGAATATGGCTATCAACAGTTCCGCCTGCGGACGTTTTGCTGTGCAACTGGATTCTGACGACCTGTATTCATCGCCTAAGACATTGCAGACTATCGTTGATGCTTTCTACAAGCAGAAGGCTGCTATGGTGATAGGTTCTTACCGTATGTGCGACTTTGACTTGAATACGTTACCTCCAGGACTCATTGACCATAAAGAATGGACTGACGAGAACGGACCAAACAACGCATTGCGTATCAATGGGTTAGGTGCTCCCAGAGCGTTCTTTACACCCCTGCTCCGTCAGGTGCAGTTTCCTAACACCTCGTATGGAGAGGACTATGCTCTGGGATTGATGTTCTCGCGTCATTACCGCATCGGTCGCATCTATTCGGAACTTTATCTGTGCAGACGTTGGGGAGGCAATTCGGATGCAGCCCTTTCGGTGGATAAGATTAATGCCAACAACTTATATAAGGATCGTCTGCGTACGCTGGAGTTACACGCTCGTCAGCGCATGGCACAGGGCAGGAGTGACACGATGGGTGATTCACCCGTCATGCGATTCTTTAATCGCCAACTGCAAACATGGGATGAGGTACGTCAGCGTTATCGTGATTTGGAACGTGTTGAAACCAAAGAACTGGTTACTGATACATTCGAGATGGAGGCTCAGTTCAATCCAGCCCGTATCCGTTCCACTGGCGCAAAAATTGATGCCAAGTCGATAGCTGAACGCCCATGTTTCTTATGCGCTAAAAATCGTCCTGTGGAACAGATGCATCGCATTATAGACGGGCGTTATGAGTTGTTGGTTAATCCGTTCCCTATCTTGCCAGTGCACTTTACGTTGCCTACACTGAAGCACCAGCCACAGCGTATCCTGCCCATGATTGGAGAATTGCTGCGCCTTGCTCAGAAGAATAGCGACCTTACCTTATTATACAATGGTCCGCACTGTGGTGCATCGGCACCAGATCATGCCCATCTGCAAGCAGTGAAAAGTGGCGTGTTGCCCCTGCAGCGTTCTTGGCAGCGACTGAGTCGCAACCTCGTGGAAGTGTTCAAGAAAGATGAGGAAGAAGGTATTTGGCAATTAGCAGAATATCCAGCAGCTGCACTGGTTATCAAGAGTCATAGTGCTGACATCAGCGAACGTCTCTTCAAGCAGCTATATCACTGTCTGCCTCCTGCTCCCGATCAGACAGAGCCTATGATGAACATCATCTCATGGACTACAGGTGAAGAACTCATCACCGTGGTGTTACCCAGAAAGAAACACCGTCCCGACTGTTATGCTGCTGAGGGTGATGCCCAATACATCATTAGCCCGGGTGCTGTCGATATGGGAGGACTCATCATCACTCCTCGTGAGGAGGACTTCCGTAGACTTACTCCTGAGGTGGTAACAGCTATTTATCAGGAGGTTTCCTTGACTGATGAACAGATGGAACAGGTGGTGGAGAAGCTGAAACATTCGAAATACAAGGAACCTTCAGTCGTGTTGAAAGAAGAGCCAAGTGTGACGGTTGGTATTGTCAGCGGCCAGAAAATTCATTTCTCGCTGAATGCTCCTTATATGGCAAAGGGTGAGCAGATAGAAGGCGAGCAGATGGTGGAATTTTCGGAAGGAGGCATTCTGTGGAATGGCAATCAGTATCGTGAGTTGACGTTTATGCCGCAGCAGCCTGATGCTTCATTCTCGTTGTATGACGTAACCATTGGCATTGATTTCCATTGGGAACGCAAGGAGACGCAGGTATTCCTGGGTACACTGAAACTGGTGGTTGAGGCAGACAAGATAACAGCTATCAACGAACTTCCTGTAGAGCAGTATCTGGCCAGTGTCATCAGCAGTGAGATGAAGGCGACAGCTGGTGTTGAACTGTTGAAAGCCCATGCTGTGATTTCCCGTTCATGGCTGTTGGCACAGATGCGTCGTAGGGTAGAGAATCAGGAACAAAAGAACGGTTTCTTCTCGTTTGTCAAGAAGGATGATGAGCTGATTCGTTGGTATGACCGTGAAGACCATACTATCTTTGATGTGTGTGCTGATGACCATTGTCAGCGTTATCAGGGCATTACCAAACAAACCAGTACGTCTGTCGAGGAGGCATTGAAGGCAACTCGCGGACAGATTCTCTGTTATGGTGATGAGATATGCGATGCCCGTTTCTCAAAATGCTGTGGTGGTGTGACGGAGGAATTCCAATATTGTTGGGAGGACACTCCGAAACCCTATCTCATTTCTGTGGAAGATCCTTTCTGTAATACCAACGACAAGGAAGTATTGACTCAGGTATTGAACGACTATGACCAGGAGACCAATGACTTCTATCGCTGGACAGTGGAATACACTACGGACGAGATTTCCAATCTGATACGTGAGAAACTGAAAGACGATTTCGGAGAGATTACTGACCTGATTCCCTTAGAACGAGGAAAGAGTGGTCGTATCTGGAAACTGAAGATTGTGGGTACAAAGAAAACCTTCACCATTGGCAAGGAACTTGAGATTCGCCGTGCACTCAGCGAAAGCCATCTATACAGCTCGGCTTTCGATGTGGAGAAGACGGCAAACGGCTTCCGTCTGCATGGTAAGGGCTGGGGTCACGGTGTCGGCCTCTGTCAGATAGGAGCTGCCGTGATGGGTCAGCAGGGCTATAAGTACGACCAGATATTACTCCATTATTACCGTAATGCGGAAATTAAACGTATCTATTAAAAATATGAAAAATCGTAATCCATGGGCTTGGGTGCCCACACTCTATTTTGCCGAGGGTGTTCCTTATGTGGCGGTGATGACAATCTCGCTCATTATGTATAAGCGTCTCGGATTGTCCAATACCGATATTACCCTTTATACCTCATGGCTCTATCTGCCTTGGGTCATCAAACCCTTGTGGAGTCCTTTTGTGGATATGATGAAGTCGAAACGGTGGTGGATTATCACCATGCAACTGTTGATAGGTGCAGCATTGGCTGGTGTTGGTTTCACTATTCCTGGCCCTTGGTGGTTGCAGGGTTCTCTTTGTTTCTTTTGGTTGATGGCCTTCAGCAGTGCTACGCACGATATTGCAGCCGATGGTTTCTATATGCTAGGACTTGATCAGCATGAGCAAGCCTATTTTGTGGGTATCCGCTCCACTTTCTACCGCATTGCTACCATTTTCTCCTCCGGTCTTTTGGTGGGATTGGCTGGTGCTTTGCAGGTGCTGACACGCAATGTCCGCTATTCATGGAGCCTTGTGTTCTATCTTATGGCGGGACTCTTTATTGCCTTGTGGCTGTACCATAGCTGGGCACTTCCCAAACCTTCGGAGGATGGTGACAAACAGCAGCGTAGCGTACAGGGTATTATCCTTGAGTTTAAACAGACCGTCGTTACCTTTTTCCAGAAACCTCAGGTGTGGGCAGGCATCTGCTTCATGCTGTTCTATCGAATGCCAGAGGGATTGTTGGCCAAGGTGTCAGCCTTGTTCCTTGTTGACCCAGGAAGCAATGGTGGCCTGGGGCTGAGCGATGGTGAATACGGATTGGTGCAAGGAACGGTAGGTGTCATCGGACTTACGTTGGGTGGCATTTTGGGCGGTATTGTTGCCAGCCGAGACGGCTTGAAACGTTGGCTGTGGCCTATGGTGATGGCTATCACCTTGCCCGACTTGGTTTATGTCTATCTTTCTTATGCACTGCCTAGCAGTCTGTTGGTTATCAACGTGTGTGTCTTCATCGAGCAGTTTGGCTATGGCTTTGGTTTCTCTGCCTATATGCTATACCTTATATATTATAGTCAGGGAGAACATAAGACATCGCACTATGCGCTCTGTACTGCTTTCATGGCCTTGTCGATGATGATTCCAGGATTGTTCGCTGGTGCCTTGCAGGAGTCGGTGGGTTATCAGGCATTCTTCCTCATTGTGGTGGCAGCATGTTCGTTGACGTATGTTGTCACTTGGTTCTTGAAGATTGATCCGGAGTTTGGCAAGAAAAAGGAAGAAGAGGTAATAGAATAAGTTTAATGTAAGAAGTATAAAATGAGGAGCGACAGGGTTTCACAACCGTGTCGCTCTTGTTAATTTCTAATGATAGTATTAATAATGGAAAAGAAATCGTTTTATCGTTTTGTCGTTTCATCTTTGATGTAAAATTACTGCCTTTTCCTGAATCCACCATGAAATCTTGGGCTCTTTTTTGTGTTTTTATGCTATAAAACATAAATCTAGACGTTGAAATAGGAATTTCCCTACCTTCAAATAGGAAAAACATCTTGTAATAGTTGTTCTTATTCCCTACCTTTGCAGCAGAAATAATAACTCATTAAACAATTACGATTATGAAGAAGATTTTTACTTTCCTCGCAATGATAACAATTGCAATGACAGCTCTTACCAGTTGTGACCAAGATGCTTGGGATCGACAGGATGCACGTACGCTTGACGGCACATGGACTGGTTATATCGATGTTTATTATGCTGACCGTTGGGGGTGGACTGGCGATTCATATCGCACTACGTTTCGTTTCGTTCAGGAAAATGCCTATGGCGGATGGGGTGAAGAAGCGGACTATAACTTGTCCTATGGTGATTCGTTCTATTCGGAATTCATGTGGGAGGTGGTTAATAGTACCATCCGCATTACTTACCCTTCACGTTCAGGATTGGCTCCTATTCTCATCTATAAATACCGACTCTATGATGATTTCTTTGAGGGTTATATAGACGATGGTACAAACAAGGACATCCGCTTCCAACTCTACTATGACGGTAATTATAACTGGGGTCGTTGGTCCAATCCTTATTATGCATCGCGTCGCGGTGCTTCAACAGCAAATGAAATCAACGAGATGGGTGGCGAACGCGGTACAAACTTCTATGCTACAGGTCGCTTTGCCGAGCGTTTGAACAGTTTAAATGCCGAGACCTCCATTAAATGATACGTCAACAGCCTTAGACTGAAGGATTCTTGAATGGGGGGGGACATCATGGGTGAGCCAGATGTTTCCTCCTATTGTTGAGTGGTGGCCAATGGTGATTCGACCCAAGACAGAGGCATTTGAATAGATGGTCACATAATCCTCGATAATTGGGTGACGAGGCACGTTCAGCATGTTGCCCTGCTCGTCGTATTTGAAACTCTTGGCACCCAGTGTCACTCCCTGATACAAGGTTACGTGATTGCCTATGATGGACGTCTCGCCGATTACTACACCCGTACCATGATCAATGGCAAAATACTCGCCAATGGTAGCTCCTGGATGAATATCAATACCAGTCTTGGAGTGAGCCAACTCGGTGATGATTCTTGGAATGACAGGCACCTGCAACTCGTGCAGCTTGTGCGCCATGCGGTAATGCGTCATCGTGTTCATGCTAGGATAGCAGAAGATGACCTCACCGTAGTTAGGGGCTGCAGGGTCGTTGTCGAACATGGCCTGCACATCGGTATATAGCAGTCGTTTAATTTCTGGTAGTGCGTCAATGAACGCCATTGTTACTTTCCCTGCCTCCCGATAGACGTCTTCGCGGGTCTGTATGCACTCACAGTCCTCGCAGAACTGCAGTCCGTGAGCTATCTGTTTGGTCAGCAGCCGTACCAACTCCTGCATGTGTACACCGATGTAATAGGAGCGTATCGCCTCGTCGGGCTGCCGCTTATTAAAGTAGTCTGGGAAAATGATGTTCTTCACCAGGGTGACAATCTGCTTCACCTTCTCTACCGATGGCAGCGGAGCCTCAGTTTGTGGCATCATGCCAACCTCTAAATCCGTCATCTTCGACAGTAGTTCTACATTCTTCAGCAGTACCTCGTTGTTCTTGTCCATAGCGCATCAATTTTTCCTTGCCAGAAGGTTTTGTAATCGTAGTCTTTGTAATGTGCCGCAAAGATACGAACAAAATCTAAAACGACCAAATGACCGCAATAATTCTTTCGAAGAAACAGTCATATTTGTATTAATTCTGAGAATTGCGGGCATTAATACTAATAATTGCGAACATTAATAGTAGCAATTGCGGACATTAATAGTTGCAATCCTCTTCTCGTTACACCAGCGTGTGTTCGTCGAAATATTGTTGTACGGTGTCTTTGTAGGAGTCGGAAATGGGAATGTAGTCATCGCCGAAGACAATGCGGAATCGGTCTATTTGCTCAACCTTTGACATATGGACGATGTAGGAACGGTGGGTGCGCAGAAACTCTGGACGGGGCAGGTAGTCCTCTAGCTTTTTCATGCTCATGAGCGACATGATTCGCTGACCGTCTGCCAGATGAATGCGGACATAGTCCTTGAGACCTTCGATATAGAGGATGTCGTCCAGTGCAACACGCAGCAGCTTGTATTCACTCTTAACATACATGAAGCGATCGTGGGCACAGGCTTGCTGTCGCATGTTGGTGGCAAACCACTCGAGGGCCTTGTTGGAGGCGCGCAGGAAGTCGTCGTAGGAAATGGGTTTCAGCAGATAGTCGAGTGCGCTGACCTTATAGCCTTCAATAGCGTATTGTTGGAAGGCGGTGGTGAAGATGATTTTGGTTTCTGGCGACAGAATCTTGGCGAACTCGATGCCAGACAGTTCGGGCATCTGGATGTCGAGGAACAGTAGCTGGACGGGCTCGTCGCGCAACTGTTTCATAGCCTCAATGGCGGAGCCATAAGTGCCTGTAAGGTGAAGGAAAGGAGTCTTCTCTGCATAGCTTTTCAATAGCCCGGCAGCCAAAGGCTCGTCGTCGATAATAGCGCAATTGATAATCATAGTTGTAGGGTTATTTCGGAATGATATGTGTTACCATCTGTACTGACGCCACGCTGCCAGGTATAGCGGTGAGGGTAGGAGAGGTCGAGACGACGCTGCACCTGCTGTAGTCCGATGCCGTGTCCACTATGGTCGCTGGCTGTCTTGGGATGGTTGGAATTCTCAATGCAGCATGTGATAGAGTGCGTGTCTGACTCCACCATGCTGATATGGATGAAGGATGGTTCTGTGGGGCTAATGCCGTGCTTAAAGGCATTCTCAACGAGTGAGATGAAAATCATGGGTGCCACAGGTAGCTGAGGGTGATAAACGGAAAACTGACAGTTGACCTCCACCGTATCGGGCAGTCGTAGCCGCATGAGCTTGACGTAGTTCTCAAGAAATTCAATCTCGTCCTGCAATGGAACGGTGGACTGCTGGTTGTCATAGAGAATATGACGCAGCATACGTGATAGTTCCTGAATAGCTTCCTGAGCCTTGGCAGCATCGAAGGCGGTGAGCGCATAGATGTTATTAAGCGTATTGAGCAGGAAGTGGGGATTGACCTGTGAACGGAGATTGCTGAGCTCGGCTTGGGTGCGCGCAGCCTCTGCATCCTTACGGGCACTCTCTGTCTTCTGCCAGCGCATAGCCAGGACAATGGCTGTGGCAATGGCTGCGGCAATGGCCAGATTGGCAATGTCACGCAGGATAAAAAGCAGAATGTCGAACAAACGGGGCTCATAGTGGTGAGGTCCATGACCGCCAAAGTAACTGTGAGTGAAACCTACCCAATAATGCAGGAAAATGCCCAAGGCGATGACCATAACGATATTAAAGACCCAATAGTAGCGGTGCTTGCCCATGACGAAATAGCGAGGAGTGAGCCATAGGTAGTTGGTATAGAATACTACCATCATGAGCATTGGCGACATGCTGGACATAAGGTACTGCAGGAAGCTGAAGCTGCTGAAACGGCTTAGAAAAGTCAGGGGCAGCAGGAACAGGACAGCCCATACGGCTATGTGAGCCAGGATGATGATGCGCTTATTCATGACGGATAGCTTCTATAGGATCCATGTTAGCAGCTTTCTGGGCAGGAATATAACCAAAGAGCACACCTATGAAAACACAGACGAGGAACGAGACGTAGATAGACCATGCAGGAACGCTGGAAGGCATGCCAAAAGACCCTAGCGCAGCACTGGCCGAACAGCCCACAAGAATGCCGAGTAGTCCTCCCGTAACACTAATAACTACGGACTCAATGAGGAACTGGAAAGAGATGACAGGTCCAGTGGCACCTACGGCCATTCGCAGACCAATCTCCTTGGTACGCTCAGTCACGGAGACGAGCATGATGTTCATAATGCCGATGCCTGCCACCAATAGTGAGAAAGCAGCTGCTACGACAAGGATGAGGGTGACGGTGTCCATCGTGCTGGACATAGTCTCCATCATTTCTGCCTGAGATCGGATGGTGAAATCGTCAGCAGCATCTCCCCTCAGCTTATGATTGTCGCGAAGCATCTGGGTAAGTTCTTCAATGGCAGCATCGCTGAGCTCCTCAGTAAGGGCTGAGCAGACGATGCTGGAGAACCACGTCTGTGCTGCAATACGCTTCATAACAGTGGTGTAGGGGGCTATGATGACATTGTCCTGATCCATGCCCCATGAGTTGTAACCCTTGGCTTTGAGTACACCGATGATGCGCATGGGAATGCTCTTGAAACGAATGGTTTTGCCAATGGGGTCGATATGGTCACCAAAGAGCTCCTTAACGATGGTGGCACCTACCACACATACCTTGGCGGCTTTCTTGATGTCCTCTTCGGTAAAACACTCACCCTCGTCGATGGTCCACAGGCGGATATCAAGATATTCGATAGATTCGCCATACATTGACGTGGTGGTATTGTTGCTGCCATAGATAGCCTGACCAGAGGCGGTTACCTCGGGAGAAACCTTGGTGACAAACTTCTTCTCACGGAGAATGCGCTCATAGTCTGCCATCTTCAGGGTCTGCATGGCTGAAGGGTCTTGGCGAACACCCCCACGCATATCAGCTCCTGGACGAATGGTGAGCAGATTGGTACCCATGGTGGAGAGTTCCTTACGGATGCTCTCCTTGGAACCCTGTCCGATAGCCATCATGATGATGACTGCTGCCACACCGATAATGATGCCCAACATTGACAAGAACGAGCGCATCTTGTTGTTGGCTACGGCCCTCAGACTTACTTTAAACAGGTTCAGTATATTCATATTTTGCGAATTTCCACATAGTTAAATTTAAGTAATCATAATTACTCATTACTCATTTCTCATTTCTTTGACCTGAAGGTCAAAGCGACTTCGTCGATTACTCATTTCCATTAGTCATCTACAGGCTTAGGAAGTGCAGCTAATGCCTCTGCTGCAGACTTGATATTCTGATTGATGGTATCCTCGCGAATCTTACCGTCGCGAAGGTTGATGTTGCGTGAGGCATATTCCGCAATCTCAGGGTTGTGGGTTACGAAGATGATGGTGTGCCCCTGCTTGTAGAGCTCCTGGAAAAGTACAAGCATCTCGAAAGAAGTGCGTGTGTCAAGGTTTCCTGTAGCTTCATCAGCCAACAGTACGGCAGGTTCGTTGACTAACGCACGGGCAATGGCAACACGCTGCATCTGACCGCCAGACATCTGGTTGGACTTATGCTCCAGGCGGTCACCCAAGCCTACGGCCTGTAGAGCCTTGACAGCAGCCTCGCGACGCTGGCGTGCATTGTACTTGGAATTGTACATTAAGGGTAACTCTACGTTCTCTACAGCGGTGGTCTTGGCCAGCAGGTTGTAGTTCTGGAACACGAAACCGATCTTCTGGTTGCGAAGATGAGCACGCTGGGTTTTCGACATAGAGCTGACGGGGACGCCATCGAGCAGGTATTCACCAGAAGTGGGGGTGTCCAGACAACCTAGTTGATTGAGCAACGTGGATTTTCCAGAACCAGAGGTGCCCTGGATGGTAACAAACTCGCCCTCGTAGATCTTGAACGAGACGCCACGAAGGGCCTTCACCGTTTCAGAACCCACTTGAAAGTAGCGTTTTACGTTTTGTAGTTCGATGACTACTTTTCTGTTGTCGTCCATATTTCTCACTTCTTACCTCTTACTTCTTCTGTTGATTACGATTGTTACGTGGACGTGGCATGAAAGGATTTTGGGTCTGCTGACCAGCACCCTCCATCTCGCCACCACTTAGCGTGAAATCAACGAGGATCTCGGTGCCTTCACTGAGTCCGCTGACAATTTCTGTCAGCATACCATTGGAGATGCCTGGCTCTACCACATGAGCTTTGAAAACGTTGTCTTTCAAAGTCCATACTTTAGCAGGAGCCTCTACGTCCTCTATCTTCTGATCTTTGGAAAGCAGGGCTTCATTGGGCGTGAAACGAAGGGCTTTGGTCGGAATGGCCAGTACGTCGTTTTTCTCAAAGGTGTAGATTGTGACATTGGCTGTAAGTCCTGGTTTCAGTTTTAAATCGTTGTTGGGAGCGGAGATGACCACTTCATAGGTAACAACATTGCTGGAGGTAGTGGCCTGCTGGCGCACCTGTGTGACCTTGCCCTCGAAGTGGTCGTCAGGGAAAGCGTCAACGGTGAAGGTAACACGCTGACCTTCTTTTACGCCACCGATATCTGCCTCGTCAATGTCAGCTATCACACGCATATCAGTCAAGTCCTGTGCAATAGTGAAAAGCTCTGGGGTATTGAACGAGGCTGCAACGGTCTGACCTTCCTCAACGGACTTTGAAAGTACCACACCGTCAATGGGGCTGGTGATGGTGGCATAGCCCAGATTGGTTTCTGCCTTGCGAACACTCTCACGCGAAGAGGATACTGTTTGACGGGCTTTTTCGTAGGAGAGACGAGCACTCTCAAATTCATCGGCACTTACTAGGCCTTTATCGAAAAGCGTCTTATAACGGTTGAAATTTGCTTGCTGGTAGTCTAGTGTACTTTGCGCTGAGGTGAGGTCTGCCCGTGTACGGTTCAGTTCGCTGATAAGGTTGGTCTTGTCAAGCTCGGCAATGACCTGACCTTTCTTGACGATGGAGTTGTAGTCAACATACAGCTTGGCAACAATGCCGCTGACCTGTGTACCCACGGTGACGCTTGTGACAGGTTCGATGGTTCCTGTGGCTGTGATGCTGGTGTGGATGTTCTGGCGCTCCACCTTCATGGTTTCAAACTCTACCTTCTTTTCTTTTTTACCACCTGACAACAGCCAGATGCCGAGGACTACCACTGTTACTGCGCAGATGGAAAGCCAAATTTTCTTGTTCTTCATATTTTTATACGTTTTTATTTCTTAGATGTTCATGGACTGGCCCTGATAGAACCGAAGCAGTTGTTGTGAAAGAATGGTTACATACTTCGACTGTAACTTGTTCTGCTGGGCTTTTAGGAGGTTGGTCTTGCCCGTCATAAGCTGGACGATGTTCTTCAGTCCCAGATTGAATTGCTCTGACAAGAGGTCGTAGCTTTGTTGCTCACTTTCTACGCTGGCGGATGCAGCACGGAATTTCTGCTGGTTGGTCTGGGCATCAAGCCAGAAACCTTCAATAGTGGAGTATAGCTTTTTTTGTTTGTCCTGTTGGTCAAGGAGTGCCTGCTCATGCTGGATTTTTGCCTTATTGATGGCTGTTTTCGCCTTGCGTTGATCGTAAAGTGGGATGCTTAAGCCAATGCCTGCTGAAGCATCGAAATTGGTCTTCATTTGCTGTCCCCACTCGTTGGAATTGTTTGACGAGGTGCTGGCTCCAACACCGCCAGTCATGCTGACGGTAGGCAGATGACCAGCACGTGCAATCTTCAACTGAACGTCGCTTGACTTCAACGCCAACTCTGTATTTTTGATTTCTGGACGAAGAGTGAGAGCCTGTTCGTAAACACTCATCATAGATGGTATCTCTACGAGTGCCTGCTCGTCACTGGCAGCAGGGGTGGCGATGTCGAACGACTGGTCTCCTGTAATTTCCAATAACTGCTTTAGCTGTAGTTTGTAGCTAGCCAGATTACTCTCTGCCTGAACAAGGTTGAACTCGTCAGTGGCACGCTGAGCAGATAGCTGGGATAGGTCAGCTTTCGACATCTTGCCAACTTGGACCATTTCTTGGCCGCGTTCCTCGTTTTTCTTACTAGTTTCCAAACTTTGCTTGTTGACACCGATAGCCTCATTCATATAGAGTATCTGAACATATAATTGGGCTATTTTCTCTTGAATGGAGTTGGCTGTTTCTTCCATTTTCAACTCAGCCTGTTCCTCGCTTAGTTTGTTCAGCTTCACTTGGTTGTGATTTTGGTTGCCGTTCCATACTGTCCATGAGGCATTGATGCCGTATGTACCATTATAATAGGTCTTGTTGACTTTGTTGTTGACAGTACCGTTGGTGACTGTGGTAAAACCGGATGACAGCCAAGGGCGATAACCAAAACTCTGATTGGTGGATGCAGATAGTGACGGAAAGAGGGCAGCCTGCGACTGCTTGCGCGTCTCTGTTGCCGTCTGCTTGGTTAACTGGGCTTGTTTCAGCGTGATGTTGTTCTGCAGTGCATAATCGATGCAGTCCTTCAACGTCCATTTCTGTTGGGCAGATACGGATAGACTCATCATTGCTGCTAAAATCAATAATCCTTTTTTCATATCTTTCAAAAACTATATTTTCACGATGCAAAGGTAGATATTATCGACGAAATAGAAAAATAAGTTAGACGATTAATGGTGTGTTAGTAGAAAAAGCAATTAAAAGCTTCGATAAAAGGCTGATGCGTATAGACATTTTAACAATACCGAATGTTGCGTTCATATTCTTGAGCTATTGCTTCTCTTTTTTAGTAACTCTGACTGATAAATCTGCTAATTTACTCCTTTTCGGCAAAAAAAGCTATAATTTTCTTTGTATTGCTCCCGACTTTTCGTAACTTTGCACTCAGAAAGGAAATGGGGGGTCGTGCCGGTTCGATCGGGATACTCATCAAATTAAATCGAAAACCGAGCTGACTTCGCTTGCCAATGGCGGGCCACAATTCGTTCCACGTCTCTATTTCGAGACTCGTGTGGTAAGTAAGCCGAAAGGCCGGTGGATTACAACGGCAGTGAGCACTCTAATCTTGTAACACAGGAGTTTTCATCACATCACTGGGCGGCCCCTTTCTTTTAATAATAAATAATTAATTATGTTTTCTGGTATCATTGAGGAGTTTGCTACTGTTGTAGCCATACAAAAAGACAGGGATAATATCGATTTCACTTTGCGCTGCTCGTTTGTAGATGAGCTGAGTATTGACCAAAGTGTGGCGCACAATGGGGTTTGTTTGACCGTCGTCAAAATAGAGGACGGCACTTACACGGTGACAGCTATGAAGGAGACGTTGGAGCGTACCAACCTGGGGTTGTTAAAAGTGGGCGACAAGGTAAACGTAGAGCGTTCGATGCTGATGAACGGACGCCTGGATGGTCATATCGTACAAGGTCATGTCGATGAGACTGCTCAATGTATAGCTATGGAGGATGCCAATGGCTCGACATATTTCACTTTTGAATACAAGGAAAACCGCGAAATGGCTCGCAATGGCTATTTCACGGTAGATAAGGGTTCCGTAACGGTGAACGGGGTATCGTTGACGGTGTGTAATCCTACTTCAAATTCATTTCAAGTGGCTATCATTCCTTACACTTTCGAACATACCAACTTCTGTGACATCTGCATAGGGAGCATCGTCAACATCGAGTTTGATATCCTTGGAAAGTACATCGCCCGTCTGAGTCAGCTTTGAGGAATCTGGCTCTTTGTTATCATCGTCGGGAGACTGGTGACGGTGATGATACCACCACCAGAACAGTACGCTGATAACGGCTATAAGGACGAAGAAAATGACGATAGAGGGGGCTGTAGAGTGGGGCACAACTACCTCGATGGTGCGGATGTCGTAATTCTCTGGGGATTCCAACAGGAAAGCTTTTACTTTAAACTGATAGGTACCTCCTGGCAGATTGCTGTAGGTGGCTGTACGGTCTTTGCCTGCATTTTGCCATTCTTCGTCATATCCTTCCATTTTGTATTGATAGTGAATACGGTGCTGTAACTGATAGTTGAGGGCTGCAAAGCGGAAGGCGATGGTACTGTTTGCCTCTGGAATGACGACGCGCTTGCTTTCGGGTACATAATAGTTGAAGGCTGAGTTTGGCAGGCGTGGCGTTTGGATATTGCCGTTGTAAAAAAAGTCGGTGATGCGGAGCTTGAGCAGTGACCCCTTCTTGGTTATCAGTTTGGTACGGTCAACGAAATAATACCCTTCTAGGGTGCCGAAGATGACATTCCCATTGGACAGGGTAATAGCTGCTCCCTCAGAGCATAAAGTCTCGTCAACACCATCAAGATTGGAGAACGTGGTGAGGATATGCTTCTTGGGGTCTAGGGAGCAGAGGATGTGCTCCGAAGAGAACCATACGTTGCCTTTGTTGTCGAAAGTGATGCCGTAGATTTCCTCAGAGGGAAGACCTTGCTCGATACCATAGTTTTCAAACTGCCATCGTCCCTTGGAGTCTTTCCTGACAGCATGGCTCAGCCCGCCGCTATTGGTTCCAATCCACATACTTCCGTGATTGTCACTGGCCAAACAAACGATGTCATTACTCATCAGACACTTCTCTATGTCGTCCGTCATCTCTAGTGGTTGGATGATGATATTATTGTTGCGTATCTGCATGATGAGAATACCATCGGTGGTACCTGCCCAGATTTTTCCTTCATGGTCCATCGCTATACTACGCACCTTGAGATAGCGGTTCTGAGGATATCGCTTCATGACATTCTTGGCATGTAGGGCAATATAGTGTCCGTTTTTGTCTTTTCGCAACACGTTGACACCTCCGCCATAGGTAGCGACCCAGATGTTGCCCATACGGTCTTCTACACACTGGTAGGCAGCATTGTCGCTGAGCGAGTAGGGGTTGTTATCGTGATGACGGATGTTCTCTACATGGTAGCTGTTGCCATTGGGGGTTATCTTATAGAGACCATTGTCTTTGTCGCTGACCCAATAGTTACCTTGAGAGTCTTGTGCTATGCCATAAGGGCGCCCGATGGGGTTTCCATTGGAGTCGTGGGAAATAGTCGTCAAATGGTTCATCTTGTCGTCGAAGACGAAAATCTGTCCATGCTTATTAGCCAATAGAGTACGGTTGCGCTTTTTATCGTGGAGCATGGCGCGGATCTCATTGTCGAGAGGGGAGGATGAGTTGGGTAATAATAAGGTACGTACAATAGTCTGCTTCATGACTTCCAGCTTCTCGAGGCCTCGGCGATTGGTAGATTCCCAAACCACGCCGTCATTCATTTCCAGACGGGCATTGACGGTATTTGAAAGGTTCCAGGGATTGCTGGGGTCGTTGTAGAAATACTCCACTTCGTCTGTGGTGCGGTTGTAGAAGCCATAGCCTCCATGGTTCATACGAATCCATAGTACGCCAAGGGATTCGCCGAACTCTGCTCCTCGGCTGGTGAATTCTGGGTTTAGCACACGATGGTTGAAAAACTTCACATCGCCTGTTTCTGGGTTCAGGCGATAGGCTCCATCACCCAGGTCGGAGAACCATAGCAAACCCCTGCTGTCAACGTAAAGGCTAGTAATCTCCCTACCGATATCCTTCACCAACGTAGAGTCGCGCCCGTAAGAGAACTGGAGGATCTTACCAGACTTGGTGCCGGCAAAGATGTTATAGCCATTGGTGGCCAGACGGGTAATATGCTCATTCAGGAAGTACCCTCTTCGTTCCAACGACATGTTGACTGTATTGATGCGATGCACGCCTTTGTCTGTTGCTGCCCAGATGTCGTTGTGATAGCCTTCTACCACACTGTTTACTCGCAGCTGTCCAGTTGTAATCAGGTCTTGCTTGAGTCCGGAATGGTCTAAACGTAGCTTGTAGAGTCCTATGTCATCATAGGAAATGAGCACATCGCCTGTAGTTGTGACGTAGGGATTGAAGAAATAATCAACATGGAAGTCGTCATGTCCATTGATACCTTCTAGAGGATCTTCAATGCAGTCGGTTTTGCGGTTGATGACGAAGACGCGTCCGTCATACATCTTAAGCCAGACGTTTTGAGAAAGGTCGATGGCCATATTCTCCACACGGTTGTGAAGACCATGAACACCGCTTGTTACGCCTGTTTTGTAATTATAGAAATGATAACCGTCGAAACGGGAAATGCCATTCCAAGTGGCCAGCCACAGAAATCCGTAATCATCAGTACGCAATGCTGCAATAGTGTTGCTGGGCATTCCGTCTTCTGTTGAGTAATGTGAAAGTGATGCTTGCATCTGCTGTGCCCTTAGTTCGGTGGGAACTAAGAGCATCAGCAAGGCAAGTGTCAAAAGTAGTCTTGTTTTTAGGTTAGTAGTCATTCTTGTTCTTAATAAGCGAACAGCGGGTATTGTTTCATGCGATCGTTGACACGATGGCGCACGCTGCTGATAACCTGCTCGTTATCTGGGTCGTTGAGCACCTCTTCAATCAGTGCTGCAATTTCGACCATAAGGTCCTCCTTGGCACCGCGGGTCGTGATGGCGGGGGTTCCAAGTCGGATACCTGAAGTCTGGAAAGCAGAACGGGTGTCGAAGGGTACCATATTCTTGTTGACTGTGATGTCTGCTGCAACAAGTGCATTCTCGGCAACCTTACCTGTAAGGTCGGGATATTTGGAGCGAAGATCTACCAGCATAGAGTGGTTGTCTGTACCACCACTAACGATGGTGAAACCACGCTTGATGAGCTCTTCTGCCAATACCTTGGCATTCTTCTGAACCTGCTGGGCCCACTCTTTGAAGGCTGGCTTAAGAGCTTCGCCAAAGGCAACAGCCTTGGCAGCAATGACATGCTCCAGAGGACCACCCTGCTGGCCAGGGAATACGGCCGAGTTGAGCAGCTGCGACATCATCTTGGTTACTCCCTTTGGTGTCTTCAGGCCCCAAGGATTCTCGAAGTCCTTACCCATCAGAATGATACCACCACGAGGACCACGAAGGGTCTTGTGGGTTGTAGAGGTTACAATATGTGCATATTTAACGGGATTGTCCAGCAAACCGGCAGCTATCAGTCCTGCAGGATGAGCCATGTCAATCATCAGCAGGGCACCTACCTTGTCTGCAATCTCACGCATGCGCTTGTAGTCCCACTCACGGCTGTAGGCAGAGCCACCGCCGATAATCAGCTTGGGCTTGTGTTCCAAAGCCAGACGCTCCATCTCGTCATAGTCAACACGACCAGTCTCCTTGTTCAGGTTGTAGCCTACGGGCTTATACAAAATTCCTGAAGTGTTGACAAGTGAGCCATGTGACAAGTGACCACCATGGTCAAGATTCATACCCATAAAGGTGTCGCCGGGCTTCAGCACTGCCAATAACACTGCAGCATTGGCCTGTGCACCAGAGTGAGGCTGAACATTGGCATATTCTGCGCCGAACAGCTTGCAGACACGGTCGATGGCTAACTGCTCAACCTTATCGACTACCTGACAGCCTCCGTAATAGCGATGACCAGGATAACCCTCGGCATATTTGTTTGTTAGATACGAACCCATAGCCTCCATGACTTGGTCGCTTACAAAGTTCTCACTGGCAATCAGCTCAATGCCTTTCAACTGGCGCTGGTGCTCCTGCTCAATCAACTCGAAAATCTCGTTGTCTCTTTCCATTGTTACTATTTTAGATATTTGTGAAGTATATTCCTTTTGATTAATGGGCGCAAAATTACACAAAAAAATCGGTTTGTTGTACTTTAATTTGTATAAATTATGTTGATTTAGACAAGTTCTACCTTATTTATATCTTGTTCCTTCTCACAGTAGTGGCATGTTAGCGTTCCGTCCGCTACATGAAAATGAGTGGGCATAGGCTCGTTGTTGGTAATGCACTTAGGGTTGTTGCATTTTACGATGCCGAAGATTTCGTTAGGTGTATCTACCGTTTTCTTCTCCACTACTTCGTAGTCTCTGATGATGCTGAGAATTACCTTGGGGGCAACAACGGACAGACGTGAAATCTCGTCGTCGCTGAAAAACTTATCGGAAACCTTGATAATACCCTTGTTGCCTACTTTCTGAGAGGGGTAGTTTATACCAATGGTTACTGGAGTCTTTAAATCGAAAAGTCCTAGAAGGCTAGCCACCTGATAGGTCTTGTCTGCAGGAATGTGGTCTATCACGGTGCCGTGTTGAATGGCGGCAACCAAACGCTCTTTCTTGTTCATGCGATAATCGTTTTGTCGTTCTTAACTTCTTCCAGTGAAATACCTAAGACGTCACAGAAAATAGCCTCGCGGGCAAATAGCCCGTTGCCAGCCTGTTGGATGTAATAAGCATGGGGGTTCTCATCAACATCGTATGCTATTTCGTTGACACGAGGTAGCGGATGCAGAATCCTCATGTTCGGTTTTGCCAGTCTCAGCATGTCGTTGTTCAGAATATAAACGTTCTTTACGCGCTCATATTCCATGAGGTCACTGAATCGCTCTTTCTGTACACGAGTCATATAAAGGATGTCGGCATCGGCAATCACTTTCTCGTTGAAAGCGGTGTGCTCTTGGAACTGTATGCCGTGTTCCTTACAATATATCTTGTATTCATTGGGCATAGCCAGTTCCTTGGGGGCTACGAAATGGAAAGTGGGGTTGAAGTGGCGCATGGCCATAATCAGTGAGTGTACGGTACGCCCGTATTTCAAGTCGCCTACCAGATAAATATTCAGATTCTCCAGCGTCCCTTGGGTTTTGTAGATGGAATAGAGGTCCAGCATGCACTGTGATGGATGTTGATGAGCGCCGTCACCCGCATTGACAATGGGAATACTGGTTACTTCGGAAGCATATTGGGCTGCACCTTCAATATAATGGCGCATCACAATGACATCGGCATAATTGGCAACCATGGAGATGGTGTCTTTCAGCGTCTCACCTTTCGTTCCACTGGTAATTTTGGGGTCTGCAAAACCTATAACTCGTGCTCCAAGTCGGTTGGCAGCAGTCTCAAAACTCAGTCGTGTACGGGTGGATGGCTCAAAAAATAAAGTGGCAACCACTTTACCTTTTAATAATTCACGGTTCGGATGTTTTTCAAACTCCTGAGCCATCTCAATCATGTAGAGAATCTTCTCTCGTGTGAGATTGGCAATCGTCACAAAATCATGCTTTTCCATTTCGAATTTGGTTTTCTGAGTGCAAATTTACGAAAAGTTGAGTAAAATACAAAAGGAAAAATCGTTTTTCTTTTCATTTTCGAGACGAAGTAAAGTTCTCCAAAGGAAAATTTACATATAATTTCTGATTTAAATGCTATTATTGGAAAGATTTTTGTAATTTTGCACTCAAACTCAGAATAAAGAGAGATGAAAAAGGTAATAGTATATGGTTTGTGGATTCTGCTTGTCTTGGGAATAATAGCAAGTGCTCTTGGATTTACTGCTATTTATAATGGCTGGATAGGCTACATGCCTCCCATTGAAGAACTGCAAAATCCTATTAACCGTTTTGCCACCCAGATATATTCTTCCGATGGCAAGATTATGGGAACATGGAACTACAATCGTGAAAATCGTATCATGGTTGACTATACACAATTGTCGCCATCCTTGGTGCAGGCCTTGGTGGCAACGGAGGACGTCCGCTTTTACGACCACTCCGGTGTTGACTTTATCGCTCTTGGTCGAGCCGTTGTGAAACGTGGAATCTTCAGGCAGAAGAGTGCAGGCGGTGGTTCTACCATTACCCAGCAGTTGGCTAAGCAGCTCTATTCAGAAACAGCTCATAGTGTGTTTGAACGTCTGTTGCAAAAACCGATAGAGTGGGTGATAGCCGTTAAGTTGGAACGTAATTATACGAAAGACGAGATTATCGCCATGTATCTGAACTATTTCGATTTTCTGCACAATGCTGTGGGCATCAAGACTGCTTCAAATACTTATTTCAGTAAAGAACCAAAGGATTTGACAGTGCCGGAGTCTGCCGTTTTGATAGGTTTATGTAAGAATCCTTCTTATTTCAATCCTGTTCGTCATCCTGAACGTAGTCTAGAGCGAAGGAATGTAGTGCTTCATCAAATGATGAAAGCCGACTACCTTACAGAAGAGGAATATGAAAAATACTCTGCTCTGCCTCTGAATCTTAAATTCCATGTGGCAGATCATAAAGACGGTATAGCAGTATATTTTCGTGATTTCCTGCGTCGCTACATGATGGCCAAGCAACCGAAGCGTTCGGATTACCCGTCGTGGAATATGGTGAAATATCATTTAGATTCCTTGAATTGGGAGAACGATCCACTATACGGTTGGTGTAATAAGAATTTAAAGCGCGATGGTGAACCATATAATCTATATACAGATGGGTTAAAAGTCTATACAACGATTGATTCTAGAATGCAGGCGTATGCAGAGCAGGCTGTATATGAGCATGTTGCAAAGTATCTTCAGCCTGCCTTTACCAAGGAAAAGAGAGGGCGTCAGACAGGTCCCTTCTCTGGCAGTCTTTCTGTCGATCAAGTCAATAAAATTATGATGCGTTCTGTTCGTCAATGCGATCGGTATCGTGTCATGAAGGCTACAGGTGCTTCTGAGGATGAAATCATGCGGGCTTTCCAAACCAAGACGGAAATGACCATTTTCACTTATCATGGCGAAAAGGATACTGTCATGACGCCACTCGACTCTATCCGCTATTATAAGACATTCTTGCGTGCAGGCTTTTTAAGTATGTGTCCTCAAAATGGACATGTGAAAGCTTATGTGGGAGGTCTTGATTTTACACATTTTGCCTACGATATGGCTATGGAGGGTCGTCGTCAAGTAGGTTCTACCATCAAGCCTTTCCTTTATTCCTTAGCTATGGAGAATGGCTTCTCGCCTTGTGACTTGGCCCCCAATGTCCAGCAGACGTATATGGTGGCAGGCCAGCCTTGGACGCCACGTAATGCAAGTAAAAGCCGATATGGAGATATGGTTACCCTTAAATGGGGACTGCAGCAGTCAAACAACTGGATTTCTGCTTATTTGATGAGCAAACTCAATCCGCAGGCTTTTGTTACGCTGCTTCGCGAATATGGTATCCGAAACCCGGAGATTCACCCTTCTATGGCACTTTGTCTGGGGCCATGCGAAATAACTGTGGGCGAGATGGTCAGTGCCTATACTGCCTTTGTCAATCACGGCATTCGTGCTGCTCATATGTTCGTAACAAAGATTGAAGATAATGAAGGAAATATTATCGCTCAGTTCCAGCCTCGCATGAATGAAGTTATCAGTGAGGAGAGTGCTCATAAGATGCTTTATATGCTGAGAGCCGTTGTTGATGGTGGAACAGCAGGCCGTTTGCGCTTCCGTTATGGGTTTACAGGTGAGTTAGGAGGAAAGACCGGAACCACCAATAATAACAGTGATGCATGGTTCATGGGACTCACTCCAAAGTTAGTAAGCGGTGTATGGGTTGGCGGCGACGATCGTGATATTCATTTCGACTCTATGGCAATGGGACAGGGTGCTACAATGGCACTTCCCGTCTTCGCATTGTATATGCAGCGTATATACCAAGACAAGCAACTGGGATATAGTCAGGCAGATGTATTTGATGTCCCTGCAGGATTTAATCCTTGTGAAACGGATGAGTCGGGGGTGGTGGAAGTCGATGAAGAAACATCCATCGAAGAAGTATTCGAGTGATTTTTCGCCATATCATATAATATAATAAGGTGTAAAGTTTTCGCATTGTCATGAAATGCGAAAACTTTTCATTTTTTCGCAAAATTCTTTTGGAAAAGTTTTGT
>ODAJ012114034.1_pt1 | contig 40922 bp, 35 predicted proteins | sample 1539241 | NCBI WGS metagenome assembly ODAJ01 (sample SAMN02144231, study PRJEB22623) | gut metagenome | biome: sheep rumen | host: Ovis aries | place: New Zealand
TTATTATCGAGAGAAATCCTGCTTTGCAGGATTTCATCCTTGTCTGGATTCAAGATTGCGAACGCCGATAGGCGTTTCGCAATTACCTAATTATGTAATATGATTCACTCTTTCACGCCGCCGTCGCATCGGCGGTCTGTGCGTACCTCATTCAGCGAAGTTTTACTTTACTCGGAACGCCGGTACGTATCGCTTTCACCATGGCCTCGTTAAAGGAAAAATAGTAAATCTTCTTTCCATCCATGATAATCACATAATCTTTAAGTTCTTCCGTCTCCGGAAGACAGGTGGAATAATCGGTTTCCTCACCCTTCATGTTTTTGTAATTATCATATGCCGCGGAATTTTGTGCCACAATGGCTTCTGCCTTCGTTAAATCCAGTTCTTCGACCGTCTTTCTGCTTGAACGGTTGTAGATTCTGGAAATCTGAAGCACCTTATCCATATAGGTATATTCATACTCCGTTACGGTACGTCTGAAATATACAATATAAGAAAGGATTCCGCAGACAGGTGCGCCGATAAAAAAGAAAGGACTTACAAACAGACCGCTGATAATGGATAAAACTCCCAGGCCCACAAGGACATATCCGAAGATTTTATTCATTTGGCTGCCCTGCTGTTCGATTAAGAGTTCCTGAAAAGTGTCTGTCATAGTCCCGCCTCATGGTGTTAAAAAAAACGATTTTATCTATCTTATTACACTTTGCAAATGAAATCAAGGAAAAAAGTGTGAAAAAAGGGTGCCCGCAGGCACCCTTGAATTTCGTGTTTTTTATTCCTCCGGACTCTTCTTTACCAGCAGGTTTACGATGATTCCGAGAATCAGCGCACAGGCAATGGATGTAATCTTAACTTTTCCGAAAGAAACCGTAAGGCCGCCGATACCGGCAATCAGAATAACGGATACAACGAAAAGATTCTTGTTCTTGTTTAAATCCACATTCTGAATCATTTTCAGACCGGAAACCGCGATGAATCCGTACAATGCCATGCAGACGCCGCCCATAACGCAGGGAGGAATGGAATCCACCAGTGCAACGAACGGGGAGCAGAAGGAAATGAGAATTGCACCTGCCGCAGCCGTGATAATGGTCCAGACGGAAGCGTTCTTGGTAATTGCCACGCAGCCGATGGACTCACCGTATGTGGTATTCGGGCAGCCGCCGAAGAATGCACCGGCCATGGAACCGATACCGTCACCGAGAAGGGTTCTGTGTAAACCGGGATCGGTTAAAAGATCCTGCTCGATAATGGAGGAAATATTCTTATGGTCGGCAATATGCTCGGCAAATACAACGAATGCAACGGGAACGTATGCCGCAAGCACGGTTCCGATATAGGAAGAGGTAATGCCGTCAAATCCGCCGAGTGCCTTGATGAATGTAAAATCGGGAACCGCAAAAAACGTCTTTAACGTAACACCGCCCGCTACCAGATTCGCAAACGGTGAGAAGTTCAATACCATCATTTCATCGCATCCGGCCTTCATACCGATGAAGGTAAGGATAAAGGAAAAAATATATCCGGCACAAATTCCGATTACGAACGGAATCAGCTTGCCTATTTTCTTTCCGTATACGGAACACAGAATCGTAACGAATAAGCAGGTAAGTCCGCAAATCAATGCAACAATGGTGTTTGTCGTGTCATATCCGCCCGAAGTCAGACTGCTTACCGCGCTTCCCGCCAGGCAAAGACCGATAATGGAAACGGTGGGTCCGATTACAACGGCGGGCATAAGTTTGTTAATCCATTTTACACCGAGAAGACGGACAAAAACGGCTAGTACCACATATACCAGACCTGCTGCCACTGCACCGATAATCAGTCCGACAAAACCGACCGCTACCGTAGTCGCACCGGCAAACGCCGCAACCATGGAGGCAATAAAGGAAAAGGAGGAGCCTAAGAATACAGGACTCTTCTTCTTCGTAAACAATACATAAACCAGCGTTCCGACACCTGCACCGAAAAGTGCGGCCGCGGGGCTCATTCCGATTGCCCCTTCTCCGAACTTGGCAACAAGGTCCGCATCCGTGTTGATATTGATGGGAACAACAAGCGTTGCCGTCATGATAGCGAGCAGCTGCTGAAGAGCAAAGATGAGCAAAGGTCCGAATTTCGGCTTGTCATCAACCTTATAAATAAGTTTCATGAAAAGATTTCCCCCTTTTTTCTTAATGAAACACCACATGTGCTTCTTCAAGCATAATAATACCACAAAATAAAGAAAACAAGCAGTATTTTTCAGATTGCCAAACTTGACCGGATGCAAGGAAAGTACGATAATAGGCTCATGGCTGAAAAGAATAACATTGATAATAACATTGATAATAACGAAGAAATAAGCAATCGCGAGGCTGTGCTTAAGGCAAAAGAAGCCGTCTGGGAAGCAAGAGAAGCCGTCCTTGACGGCAATAAGGCATCCAAAGACGAATCGGGGGAAATTGACTACTCCGTTTTCGAGGGTACAAATTCCGAATCGGGCACCGTCCGCGAAGAAATCAGAAACCAGAAGGCTAAAGTTGCGAAAATGCCGTTTAAAAAGCGCCTGCAACACTTCTGGTACTATTATAAAATCCCCGTATTTATCTTAATCGGACTGATTGCTTTCGGGGTTTATTTATTTTTACATTACACCTACTTTGCGGATAAACCGCCTGTTTTAAGTGTCTATGCGCTTAATTCTTCGTACGCCGCATCCTTTTCGGAGGACGAGAAAAAGGAGCTCAACAATTTTATCGCCGCATTTGCCGAAAAGGAAGGCATTGATTTAAAGTCGAGCCCCATACTTATCAACACGGGAATCGTCATTAATACTCAGACAAAGAACACCTTTGACCTGGCAACGGATATGAATGTGGTAAGCAACGGTGAGAACCATAATGTGGATCTGATTATGGGTTCCCCGGAACTTGTGGATTACTATGTGCCGAATGAGTTCTATGACGGAACCGTCGATAACCATCTTCCGGCGGATTTCTACGAATATCTTAAGGAAAATGACTGCATTTACTACTTCACGGACGATGACGGGAACAAATATGCCATGGGTGTATATTTAAGAAAAGCTCCCCGCTTCGCCGAAACCGGGCTGTACAACGCAGAGATTCCCTTCGAGCCCGTTGCCGCTCCCGTATCCGCCTATTCGCTTCACATGGATATGGTTGTGGATTTTCTGGAATATCTGTATGATTTCCGGTAAGGAAGTACCCGGCAGTTATCATAAACCTGTTATCAATGAACTGTGAATTGAGGATGTCATGAAATTAAGCAAGGATCTGCCCATCGGCTTTATGGATTCGGGACTGGGAGGCATCAGCGTCCTGCGCGAAGCCGTACGGCTTATGCCAAATGAAGATTTCATCTATTACGGAGACTCCGCAAATGTTCCTTACGGCAACAAGCCCCGCGAGGAAATCCGGCGTCTGACCTTCCATGTCGTGGAAGAACTTCTGGACCGCGGGATCAAGGGCCTGGCAATTGCGTGCAACACCGCGACGAGTGCAGCGGTAAAGGATCTTCGTATCATGTATCCGGACCTTCCCTTAGTCGGAATCGAGCCTGCCATCAAGCCTGCCATCGAGCAGAGCAGGGGCGGACGCATTCTTGTCATGGCGACTCCGATGACCATTCGTCAGGAAAAATTCCGGCATCTTTTGGAGCAATACGGCGAAGGACACGAGGTTGTTTCCGTCCCCTGTGACGGACTGGTCGGCTTCGTGGAAAACTGCATGTTCGATCAGGATCTTTTAAACGTGTATTTTGCAAAGCACTTAAAACCCTATCTGACAGACAACACGGAAAGTATCGTACTCGGCTGTACCCACTATCCCTTCCTTCGTTCGAATATCAAAGAATATCTCCGCGAAAACCATTACCGTGAAGATATTGCGTTAATCGACGGAAGCTTCGGCACCGCACGCGAATTGCGCCGCCGTCTGGCCGAAAAAGATCTTTTAAAGGATCCGTCCGGTTCAGCCCCTGTCGATCCAAGCACCCCGTTCGATGAATTCTCCTTCACCGGAGAAATCACAATTCTGAATTCCTCTTCCGATTCGGAGATGGTCGAGAAGAGTTTTGCGCTGCTGAACCTGCCTGAGATTTAAGGAGAACGCCATGAAAGAAAAACTTTACACCATCCCTTTAAATGACGCCGTAAACGCAAATGACGAGTGCCCCTTCTGCTACGTGGAGCGTGAAGTGGAGCAGGGTCTTTTGGATTTCTGTTTGGGATCCGGTTCTTCCTACATGGTAACGGACGTCCGCGACATTACGGACCGCGAAGGCTTCTGCCGCAACCATTATAAGAAAATGTTCGATTACGGAAACACCCTCGGAAATGCCTGGATGTTAAAAACGCATTACATGGCTGTTCGCAGACAGATGGACAAAGCCATGGCGGATTACAAGCCCGGGAAGACTTCCGTTTTCGCGAAAATGAAAAAAGGCGACGGAAGTCTGAAGAATTCCGTCGCCGCATGGGTGAAGGAGAAAACCGACTCCTGCTACATCTGCAAACAGTTTGAAGAAACCTATGCAAGATATCTTGATACGTTTTTCTATCTTTGGAAAAACGATCCCGCTTTCCGCGAGAAAATAAAGAATTCCAAGGGATTCTGCATCACCCACTTCGGGGACCTCTGTGAAGGTGCGGAAACACACTTAAACGACAAAGAAAAAGAGGAACTGTTTGCAGTCCTCTTCCCTCTTATGAAAGAAAACATGGAACGCCTTCAGGAAGACGTCAACTGGATGATTGAAAAATTCGACTTCCGAAACAAAGATGCCGACTGGAAAACATCCAAAGATGCCATCCAGCGCGGCATGCAGAAACTGAAGGGCGGCTATCCCGCCGACCCGGTTTATCAGCAAAAAAAGTAAAGGTTCTCAAACCGTATTCCGGTTTGCTATCTGTCCCACTTATCGCACAGGCTGTTAATCTGATCTGCGAACTTCGCGAGATCCTTGTTGGTTCCGCCTTCGTTATGCGCAATAACCGCAAGCAGACGATTTCCCGCCGCAAGCAGTCTTGCAAAGACTTCCGTAACGCGTTTCTGGCCTTCTTTCTTCTTGATGGCCACAGGCTCTGCCTCATATACAAACTCATCCGTTAATAGATCGAACTGTGTTCCGGAATACGGTGCATAGGTGTTATGACCGTACTGCTCGTGCAGATAGTTGCAGAAACTCTTGATGCACTCATCTTCCCCGTGAACCAGGAATACTCTTTCCGGCTGTTTTTCAAAGCCGTTTATCCAGTCTGTCAGACCGTTCATATCCGCATGGCCGCTGATGCCGGCCAGTGTCTTAATCTGTGCCTTAATCTCAATTGTTTCGCCGAACAGTTTTACACTGTCCACATTGCCGTCCGCAATGGTTCTTCCCAGCGTTCCCAGAGCCTGATATCCGACAAACAGAATCGTACACTCCGGTCTCCAGAGATTATGCTTTAAATGATGGCGGATACGTCCCGCCTCGCACATACCCGATGCGGAAAGAATAACCTTCGGGGATTCGTCAAAATTGATAAACTTCGATTCCTCGCTCGTAATCGAGAGTTTCAGTCCCGGGAAGGTCAGCGGATTGATGCCGTTTCGCACCAGCTCCTTCGCTTCCTCATCGTAGCAGTTGTCGATATTTTTCTGGAAAATTCCGGTTGCCTCCACGGCCAGAGGGCTGTCCACGTAAACATCAAACCTGTCCCAGCCTTCCACCAGCCTCTCCTGCTTGATTTTACGCAGGAAAAAGAGCATCTCCTGGGTACGTCCTACGGCAAAGGAAGGAATCACCACATTGCCGCCGCGGTCAAAGGTTTCCTTGAGAATCTTTGCAAGTTCCCCCACATAATCCACCCTCTCAGTCGAATGCACGCGGTTACCGTAGGTGGACTCCATCACCACGTAATCCGCTTCTTTCGTAAGCTGCGGATCGCGAAGCAGGGGCTGATTGCTGTTGCCGATATCTCCCGAGAAAACGATTTTACGTTCTTCCCCATTCTCGCGAAGCCAGAGTTCAATGCTGGCGGAACCGAGAAGATGGCCGATATCCGTAAAACGGAAGGAAATCTCATCGCAAAGTTCGTAAATCTGATCGTAATGGAACGGCACAATCAGCCGGATGGCGCCGTCGGCGTCTTCCATCGTATAAATCGGTTCCCCGTCGTCGATATTGGCGCCTCTTTTTTTCTTACGCTGCTTCCATTCCGCTTCCTGCATCTGAATGTGTGCGCAGTCACGAAGCATGATGGAACATAAATCCGCCGTGGCATCGGTCATGATAATCTGTCCGCGAAATCCTCTGGCATACAGTAACGGCAGTAAGCCGGAGTGATCCACGTGCGCATGGGTCAGGAAAACATAATCAATCATGGCTTCATCAAACGGAAGCTCGGCATTTTCAAAAATATTAATGCCCTGCTCCATACCGTAATCCACCAGTATTTTTTTCTTTCCGACCTGCAGACAGTGACAGCTTCCGGTCACCTCATGATCCGCTCCTACAAAAGTCAGTTTCATTGCAATTACCCCCCGGTTTAAGCATTTTTAAATATTGCACGTTTCCGTGCCAAGAACAAAAGGAGCCCGCAGGGACTCCTTGTTGAAACCATATTTACATTAAGAATTTGGATAAAATCGACGAAACGGCAAAAATCGGTGTATCAAACGATACGCGCATTTTGAATCCCGCATCGCAAATGGCTTTGCGGGCAACGTTTTTCGGCTTGTTCATGATAAACTTCTTAAGCGGTCCGAGGCCGTGAACGAAGCGCTCACTGTTATCAAAGAACGGCGTATCCACAGGGCCGGGACATACTGCGGTCACATTAATGCGACGCTTCTTTAATTCCCCGCGAAGTGCTTTGGAGAAGTTTAATACGTATCCCTTGGTTCCGGAATAAACCGCGAATCCGGGAATCGGTGAGTATGCCGCCGCGGAAGCGATGTGAATGATGTGGCTGCCCTGCTTCATATAAGGCAGACAGATGGAGGTGATGTGCGTCAAAGCCTCGCAGTTTAAGCGTACCATGTGCGTCTCATCCTGTCTGGGAATCTCATCAAACCGTCCGTGAAGTCCTTCTCCTGCGCTTTGAAAAAGCATACGGATATTCGGACGCAGTTTCTTTAAAACCTCCTCGAAGGCATCCATGTCCTCCCAGTCGGTAACATCCATAATCACAATACGATTGGCATGTTTCAAATGTCTTGAAAGAATGCGCAGCTTCTCTTCGTTTCTGCCGACAATCCAGATTTCATCCAGACTTCTGAATCTTCTGTCGATTTCAAGTGCCGCTTCCCAGCCGATGCCGGAGGAAGCTCCCGTAACAATGGCAACCTTCATGACCGTACCCCCTGTTATTTTTTTGCGGATTCCCTTTATTTCTCCATATCGGAGTAGAAGGAATAACTGTTTCCGCCCTTCTTTCTGGCATTCAGCATAGCCTCATCCGCGTGTCCGTAGATTTCGGCTGCACAGTCACCGTCCTGCGGGCTCATAACAACACCCACGGAAGAAGTAATATTTAATCCGTTCGGAAGCGTTAACTGTGTCATCTCAACAATACCCTTTGCGATACGCTCGGCAACCACCCGATCGGATACGCTGAAGAGACAGATGAAGAATTCATCGTCTCCGATTCGTCCGAGAATGTCGTCGGTACGCATGTGTTTGCGAATGATGTTTGCCATGTTGACCAGAACCTGGTCACCCATTTTATATCCGAAGGTCAGATTGACCTCTTTAAATGAATCGATATCCAGAAGAATGAACGTATGTGCTGCCTCGTCGGAAGTCATCTGCGCCAGTGCACGCATAACGCCGTTGCGGTTTAAAACGCCGGTCAGATCATCGGTTTCGCTGCCGTAGATTGCTTTTTTCAAAAGCATCTTCTCGCCGTCTTCATTGATGAATAATACTTCCACCAAATCCTCGCCTTCCACGTTCATCTCGATTGTGGAAATGTTAATCCAGCATTCGTCGTCATCTTTGCGAAGAAGGATATCAAGGCTGCTTAAGTCGGTAGGTTCCGTCCTGCCGTTGGAAAAATGCAGGAAGAATTCTTCAGCGGATGCAAGAAGTTTGGGCTCAATCGGCCACATTCCCGCAAGCCGGGAAAAATCCCTGATCTGCTCGGGAATATCCAGATTCCTGGAACTTAAAAGAGTTCCGTCATAATGCATCAGGGAACCGTCCGATTTCCGGTATCCGCAGAGTGTATAGTAATCCTCGCAGCCGAAACGGCTTCTGCGGCGTTCTCCGAACATCTGGATAATCTGGTTAATCTGCTCTTTCTCGTACTTTTTTGCGTCCATTGCAACCTTCCTCTGTCTTAAGCTATTTTTACAAATAAAACCCTCTTTGATATTTTACCACTTTCGGCGGTTTCTGACCATAGAAAACGCTTATTCCGTGTAATCCTTTCCTACGGGTTCCTTTCCCTTATGCTCCTTAATAAAACGAATAAATTCATCCTTCGGCAGGGGTTTGGAGAAGTAAAATCCCTGAATGTAATCGCAGCCCATTTCCTCAAACAGCTGCAGCGTCTTTTTGTCTTCGATTCCTTCCGCAACAATCTTCATGTTCATGTCTTTGATCATGCGCACGGTGTTCTCGCCGATGGAATAAAGCTTGGTATTCCGCTCGACCCTTGTGATGGACTTGTCAAGTTTGATTACGGACAACGGCATGTTGATTGCGCGGGAAATGTTGGAATATCCCGTTCCGTAATCGTCCAGGGAGAAGGAAAAACCTCTGGCGCTTAAGTTCTCGATATTGGCATCCATCTCGCTTTGCCCGAAGGCGGTTGCGGTCTCCGTAATCTCTAAATTAATCTGCGAAGGCTGAACCGAATAGTTCCCGAGAATCATGGCGATTTCTCTTGCCAAGTTCTTTTCCAGGCACTGGATGGTGGAGAGGTTCACGTCGATGCATTCGATTTCAAGATCTTTAAAGCCATCCTCCGCAATAAACCGGCAGACTTCCTCCAGCACGTAATGGCCGATTCTGTGGATGGCGCCGCTTTGCTCTGCCGCCGGAATGAAAATATCCGGAGAGACGAATCCGAATTCCTCGGTATTCAGACGAAGCAAAGCTTCCGCTGCAGTAAACTTTTTATCCCCGATTGAATAAATCGGTTGGTAATATACCTCGAATTTATGACTTTTTAACGCATCCTCGATTAAGTAATCGATGGATTTTAAAATATCGAAATTGGACTGTCTCATAACCTCTTTGGCAAACATAACGTCCGTATGATACTGCGATTCCAGCAGTCTGTTTTCAAAGAGAAGTTCACTTCTTGCGTCATTGATATCCTCCGGCCAGTTTAAAATGCAGACATTCGCCAAAACGGAAATCTCCACTTCCCGGAATTCGAATCCTTCGGAAAGGCTCTGCTTGATTTTCTTAGCGGTCTGCAATACCACCGGACGTTCCGATGCGGGAACCACAACCCTGAATTCCCCGTTTTCCAGGTAATAAAGATCCGGGTCTTTTAAATTCTCCTCTCTGCAGATTGCCGACAGATGTTCCGCCACAAGGCCGAGCAGCGTCTTTCCCGCTTCGTAGCCGAGTGCCCTTTGCAGAGACCGGTAATTGGAAAGTTCAATCATGATAATGGTAAAACTGCCTTTGGTGATTTTAGACCGGTTCAGGCGATCCGAATATACGGAAACACGCATCAGGCCCGTAATCGGGTCCACCATCTCTTCGGGCTTGGTAATAATCAGAGCGTTGTACAGATAACAGATGGAGCACGCAAACAGTTCGATCACGACATAGGGGAACAAAAACTGAATCACAATTGCAATGAAAACAATCGGGAACAGCGAGAAAAGCGAAAAGAACTTGCCGATACTTACCGTCTTGCGGTATCTGATTAAGTGAATCATGCAGGCAACCAGATAGAAAAGCGCAATCAGGTAGTTGAGAACAAACAGTTTTTCCCTGATATATTCTCCGCTTTCCGAGATACGAAAGACACTGTGATTCACAAGATTTAAAACAAGGATAAAGATTTCCGCTTCAAACGGAATAGACATCAGAATTTTATACGTCGGATTCGCAAGCGAGCGAAATCTGGTTCCCGTCAGTTCAATGATGAAAATCAGATAAATCGGAAGCGTAAACGTATGAAAAAACAGATAACCCGTATGGAAAAAATACTGCCAGGCAACATAGTTCCCTCTCCCCGCATTATCCAGCGCAATACACATGATATCAAAGAACGTTGCGCAAAAGCCTACCAGAATCATAAAAAAGAAGCTGCGATTCAGGCGGCCTTTCAGCATTTTGCGGACAACACAGGATATAATCAGCAGACCGTAAATGGCCTCTGCCGCATAGTCAAAATAAATAATCTTTTCCATCCAGTTACCTTCTCATCTTTTCTTTACGAAAAGATTCCCCACAAGTATATATATTATAGCATAAACGCCCCCGATAAAAAAGCCTTGAGGACTATTTCCTCAAGGCTTTTTCACGTCTTTTATATCCGGTTTCGTCTTATCCTTCCACCTTCGGAAGTTTTGCCAACGATGCTGCAATCTCCTCATCGGAAGGGATGTAGTTGGTCATTTTCCCGTTATGAAATGCTTCATATGCATACATATCGAAGTATCCGGTACCGGTCAGACCGAAGACGATGGTCTTCTCTTCCCCGGTTTCCTTGCATTTTAATGCTTCGTCAATCGCCACGCGGATTGCATGAGAGCTCTCGGGAGCGGGAAGGATGCCTTCCACTCTTGCAAACATCTCAGCTGCTTCGAATACATCGGTCTGCTTTACGCTTCTGGCTTCCATATATCCGTCTGCATATAACTGGGATAAAACGGGGCTCATGCCGTGATAGCGAAGGCCGCCCGCATGGTTGGGTGCCGGAATGAAGCCGGATCCCAGGGTATACATTTTTGCAAGCGGACATACCTTGCCGGTATCGCAGAAGTCATATGCATAGGTACCTCTGGTAAAACTCGGGCAGCTTGCGGGTTCTACCGCGATAATGCGGTAATCTGCCTCACCGCGAAGCTTTTCTCCCATGAACGGGGAAATCAGCCCTCCTAAGTTGGAGCCGCCGCCGGCGCAGCCGATAATCATATCGGGCTTGATATCATATTTTTTCAGTGCCGCTACGGTCTCCAAACCGATTACGGACTGATGTAAAAGGACCTGATTCAGCACGGAACCGAGAACGTAACGATATCCTTCGCTCTTAACCGCAACCTCTACCGCTTCGGAAATGGCGCAGCCTAAGGATCCGTTCGTTCCGGGGAACTCCTCTAAAATTTTACGGCCTACTTCGGTATCCATCGAGGGAGACGGTGTTACGGATGCACCGTAGGTTCTCATGACCTCGCGGCGGAAGGGTTTCTGCTCATAAGATACCTTTACCATGAACACCTTGCAGTCAAGACCTAAATAAGAGCAGGCCATGGAAAGCGCGGTACCCCACTGTCCGGCACCGGTCTCGGTGGTAACACCCTTTAAGCCCTGCTTCTTTGCATAATAAGCCTGCGCGATTGCAGAGTTTAATTTATGGGATCCGGAGGTGTTGTTTCCTTCAAATTTGTAATAAATCTTTGCGGGAGTCTGAAGTTTCTCCTCTAAGCAGTATGCACGCACCAGGGGAGAGGGACGATACATTTTATAGAAATTGCGGATTTCTTCCGGAATCTCGATGTAAGCGTTGTCGTTGTCCAGTTCCTGCTTTACAAGCTCATCGCAGAACACTCCGCCGAGTTCTTCCGCAGTCATGGGCTGTCCGGTTCCGGGATTCAGTAACGGTGCCGGTTTGTTTTTCATATCCGCACGGACATTGTACCATGCCTTCGGCATCTCGCTTTCTTCTAAGTAAATTTTGTAAGGGATTTCTTTGTTTGGCATGTCAATGCCTCCTTTCTTCCGCTTGTGCGGATTAATATTTTTATATGCAATGCGTTTTGCGCTGATTGCCCGTTTTTATTTAAAGTGTATCGGCGATGCTGTAGATCAGTTTCTCCGTTTTCTCCCAGCCGAGGCAGGCATCTGTAATGGACTTGCCGTAAACGCCTTCGCCGATTTTCTGGTTGCCGTCCTCGATGTAGCTTTCCACCATGAAGCCTTTTACCAGCTTGCCGATATCCGCGTTATGACGGCAGGCATGAAGTACTTCGGAAATGATTCTGGGCTGCTCAAACGGATTCTTTCCGGAGTTCGCATGGTTGGTATCGATGACTACGGACGGATTTAAGTACTCGCCCTTCTGGTACTCTTCGTAAAGTCTGATCAGATCTTCGTAATGATAGTTCGGAAGGCTCTGTCCGTGCTTGTTTGTATATCCGCGAAGGATGGAATGGCAGTGAACGTTTCCTTCGGAATGCACTTCCCAGCCTCTGTAAATAAAGGTGTGTCCGTGCTGTGCCGCATTGATGGCATTCATCATAACGGAGTAATCACCGGACGTCGGATTCTTCATACCGACGGGAACGGAAATACCGGATGCTACCAGTCTGTGCTGCTGGTCTTCCACGCTTCTTGCGCCGACCGCAACATATCCGAGCAAATCATCCAGATACTGGTAGTTCTCGGGATAAAGCATTTCATCTGCACAGGAGAAACCGGTCTCCTCCACGGCACGCATGTGAAGGTGACGTGTGGCAAGGATTCCCTTGAACATATCCGGTTTTTCGTTGGGGTTCGGCTGATGCAGCATTCCCTTGTAGCCTGCGCCCGTGGTTCTGGGCTTGTTGGTATAGATTCTGGGCACAATGAAGATTTTATCTTCCACCTCGTCCTGAATTCTCCGAAGACGTAAGGTGTAATCGATAACGCTGTCTTCATTGTCCGCGGAACAGGGGCCGATAATCAGTAAAAGACGGTTATCCTTCCCTTCAAAAATCTTCTTAATCTGCGCATTGCGCTTCTCCACGGTTTCGCTCATTTTTCCCGTCAGCGGATGCATTTCCTTTACTTCCGCGGGGATTGCCAGTTTTCTTTCAAATTCCATTGCCATAATATATTCTTCTTTCTGCCCGTCCTTCCGACAGGGCTTTCTTTATCTTTTGTCTCTGCAGCTTTGTGTTATTATCTTCTGCTTTTTGTTTTTTTGCTTTTTTTCGCAGCTGTTTTTTCAAATCGAATCATTCTAAAATGACATCCGCCGGGTAGTTGCCGAGCACCTTGACGCTCTCGCAGTTCTCTCCGAGTGCCCGAAGCATCTCTACTCCCTTTACGCTTCCCAAGTCTCCCTCTCCTTCAATGTAGAAGTAATAACTCCAGAGAAGCGTTTTCTGCGGGCGGCTCCGAAGCGTTCTCATGTTGAATCCGAAATCGCCGATGGTCGTAATCGCTCTTGCCACGGCGCCGGCCTCGTTCTTGACAATCAGAATCAGGGTAAAGGCCTCTTTGCGCTTAAAAACCTCTCTCTGCTTTTCACTGTCCGGATCTTTCCCTGCTGATAATACCACAAATCGCGTCGTATTGCTTTCACTTTCGTTAATTGCCTGCTCCAAAACTTTCAATCCGTAGATTTCGGCGGTTTCCCTGCTTGCGATTGCCGCTACGGACGGATCTTTCAAGAGTGCCACCTCTTTGGCCGCCAGTGCGGTATTGGTGGCAACCCTTTTTTCAAATCCGTGGAGGTAAATGTATTCACTACACTGGTCCAGAGCCTGAGGATGGCTGTAGACCGTTTTTATCTTTGTCAGATCGGTTTCTTCGATCCCGAGGAGGTTGTGGACAATCGGCAGTTCGAAGATGCCCGCAATTTTCAGATTCCCGCCGTAAAGAAGATCGGTCACCTGCGCAACTTCTCCGGCGTAGCTGTTTTCAATCGGCAGGACCGCATAGTCGCATTCCTTCTTTTCCACCGCTTCGTATGCCTGACGGAAGGAGGAGTAGGAAATTATGTCCGCTTCGGGAAAAATCTTTCCAGCCACGATTCCCGCGTAAGCTCCCTGCACTCCGCTGTATGCTATTTGCAATTTATTTTCCGCCATTTGTTTCTCCACAGTAAATCGTCATCTTAAATTCGTTTTCCAGTTTCCCGGGTTATTTCATAAAAAAGCCCTGTCCGATAAAGGACAGGGCCGCATTTTAACTCATTTCCAAACGTTCCTTACCTTCATCCCATACTCACAGACGTATTCTTAAAGTACCAACGCCAATAAAGGCCGGCAAAAAAGTTACCAACCTGGAAAAAGGTAAAAGCAAAAGCAGATGCCGTATTCAGTTGTGCATTTCTTTTACTTGTCATGGTTTGTTCCTTCACTGTAACGCTTTAATCGGTCAAAGTGTTATCTGTATCGAAGGATAAACTATAATTGAAAAACTGTCAATCATTTTTTCTGTATTCCAAAGTTTACCGTTATCCCTTCAGCATCTTCTTTGCCTTTTCACACCATTTCAGATAGGCCTCATAGGTATCCACCCCGAAAGAAGCCGTCAGATAGTAATACAGATGGTCTTCCTCCTCTTTAATGGGTTCCAGCGCCCTGCGGTGCATTTTAAGAATGTTCAGATCCTGCCTGACTTCCTCCTCGAAAACTTCAATGTTTCGGTATGCGGTCTCGCGGTCGGATGCGCCCGCAAAAAAGATTTTCAGAAGTGTTTCGTATCGAAGTTCATTGCTTGCCTGCGTCTTTCCAAGCCAGGCATCAAGCGCCTTCTTTCCTTTTGCCGTAATATGGTATGTAATCTTCTCTCTGGCGCCTTCCGTTGCGCTGCTGCTCTTAACCAGTTTGTCTTCTTCCAGTTCTTTCAGCGCAGGGTATATATTCCCGAAACTTCCGTTCCAGAAAAATCGAATTGCTTCGTCGATGCGTTTTTTTATATCGTAGCCTGTCAAATCCTCATGATTTAAAAGTCCGAGAATTACAATATGAATCTTTTTCTCTCTGGCCATTTAGCAAATATTCCTTTCCGATTATCCCTAAAACGATTCCAACACGTTTTCTTTTACATAACGTATCACTTCATCCGTTGTAAAATAATCTTCATGCTTAATGCCGCTGAAGATTTTACATTCTGCATCCTTATAACATCCGGCAAGTTTTTTCTGAAGCGTGTCGCTTAATGTTTCGTCGGCGTCCGATCCGATTACAGTTGTCGGACAGTTTGTTTCGGCTGCATAGCGATCCACACGGATATTATTTTTGATAAAAACGTCAAGCGGCCCCCAAAAAATCGGGATGATTTTATTATACATATCCGCGCTTGTGCGGTACCCGGATGCAAGTACCAGATGTTTACATTCCCTCACGCTTGCAAGATATGCCGCCATTCCGCAGCCGTAACTGTGACCGAAGATATAAATCTCTCTCCCCGGATATTTCTCTTTTGCATAATCATATAATTCCTCTGCCGTTTTTTGCATCGAGCGCAAATTCATTCTGCCCCGGCTTTTCTGTGTGCCGTAATAATCCGCCGAAAGCATCGGGCAGTCAAAGGCGCCTCCGTACATCCCTATTGTGTTATAGGCGATATACATGGAACCGCCGAAGAACAGAATCACCTGGTCCGATTCTTTGTCCATGTTGTAACCGTACCCGTATAAATTCCCGGAGATTTGTATTTCCGAAGGCTCATACCGTGTCTCCTTTAATTTTCTATCCCCTTTGTAAAATGAATAGGAGACGGTCTGCATGACGGCATCCGTTGCAAAATATACAATCAGAATAATCATTATAATCTTCAAAACGATGTAAGCTATGTTCACTCTTTTCTTCCTCATCATTCTTCCGCCGTTTCCAATTATATCATTTTGATATATCTGTTTGATATATAATACGTTCATTTCTTTCTTTTGTCAACAAAAAACCATATAAAAAGCGCACTTCCCAATGCGAAACCGCTACGCTCTTTTCATAAAAACAGGGTGTCGGAAACCGACACCCTGTAACGATTCAAAAATGAACCACTAACCCCGTCCCCATGGTCCAATTATTTCAGCATGCTTTCTTCCCAGCTGTCGTAAGGCTTGATTCCCATAAGGCCGGCTACGGTGGGAGCTACGTTTGCAAGTCCGAATGCACCTTCCTTCAACTCGTGACGTGCATCCTTGTCATAGATGATGAAGGGAACCGGATTTAAACTGTGTGCGGTACGAACCTGCACATTTCCCTTCTTGTTTTTCTCAAGCATCTGATCGGAGTTACCGTGGTCAGCGGTAACAATAAGGATATATCCTTCCGCATCACATACTTTTTTGATTCGTGCAAGCTGAAGGTCAACGCTTTCCACAGCGATTTCGGTAGCATCCAGGCTTCCGGTATGGCCAACCATATCACCGTTGGGGAAGTTGCAGCGGATAAATCCGTACTTGTGGCTCTTCATGGCTTCCATAACACAATCCGCAATTTCGGTTGCCTTCATCCAGGGTGCCTCGTCAAAGGAACGAACATCGGAAGGAATCTCGCAGTAATCTTCGAGTTCTTCGGAAACCTTTCCGGAACGGTTACCGTTCCAGAAGTAAGTTACGTGACCATACTTCTGTGTTTCGGATACGGCATATTCCTTGATTCCGTTCGCAACCAAAAGCTCGGTAAGGGTATCCTTGATCTGAGGAGGATTTACAAGATATTTGTGAGGAATCTTTAAGTCTCCGTCGTATTCCAGCATACCTGCATATTTTACGTTCGGGATGACACCGCGGTCAAATTTGTCGAAGGAAGCATCTCCGTCAAATGCCATGGAAATTTCCAGTGCACGGTCGCCACGGAAGTTAAAGAGAATTACGCTGTCGCCGTCTTCCATGGCACCCACGGGCTTTCCGTTTTCCGCAATTACAAAGGAGCCGAGATCCTGGTCGATTGCTTCGGTCTCCGCACGCAGGGTATCAACTGCTTCCGCTGCGCTTGCGAACTGACGTCCGTCGCCGTGAACATGAACTTCCCAGCCGTCCTTAACCATCTGCCAGTTTGCCTGATAACGGTCCATGGTAATCTTCATACGTCCGCCGCCGGAAGCGATACGTCCGTCAAAGTTTGCGTCATTTAACTCGGCAAGAGTATTCTCAAGTTTTGCAATATACTCGGGAGCGCTGGTTGCGGGAACGTCACGTCCGTCGAGAAGGATATGAACTCTTGCTTTTTTTACACCTTCGTTCTTTGCTTCCTTAAGCATTGCAAGAAGGTGGCTGATGTTGGAATGCACGTTACCGTCGGACAAAAGACCAATAAAATGTAATGTCTTATTGTTGGCAACCACGGAGCTTACCAGATCCTTCCAGGTTTCGCTTCCGTAAATGCTTCCGCTTTCGATTGATTCGTTTACAAGTTTGGCACCCTGGGAATAGATCTGTCCGCATCCCAATGCATTGTGACCAACCTCACTGTTACCCATATCATCATCGCTGGGAAGACCAACGGCTGTACCGTGTGCCTTAATTGTCAGCCAGGGGCAGGTTGCCTTGAATTCATCCAGCGTCGGAGTGTTGGCCCGAAGGACCATGTTTCCGAGTTCTTCCGGTGTTTCGCCGACACCGTCCATTACAACCAGTACTACAGGTTTATCCATTTTATTTATACCTCCTAAAATAAAAAATATATCATCAGGTTAGAACTGTCTAACACAGTATTATAGCAAAGGAGCCGGGCAAATGCAATGAAAAGCCCGAAGTGCCTCATTTTAAAATATATTCATAGCTTCTTCCGACTTTCTGCCTCTCGGCAACCCCAAGGCGGTGTAAAAGCAGCACAGCCACGGAAGCATCGTTCGGTCCAAGCGCGGTCAGACGTGCAAAATCCTTTCCGGTAAACCGCTTCGGCAAATCCCTCGGAAGCAGGGAAACAACATCCGTAAGCTTGTCCAGCCTTCGTTCGCATAAGAAATCCACCGGTACCTTATCCGTTTTGGTTGCGCGGCTCTTCTTCTCTTTTCCGAAGCCGTCCAGAAGACGGTAATCTTCGGTGGAAAGTTCCGCTATGATCAGATGCAGCCGTTCATGGCTTAAATAATCCCGGATTCCGTAGAGTTCACGAAATACCTTATAAACCTTCTTCGGTGTTTTCGTTGTTCTGCTTTTATTCACCTCGCCCGTTTCGGGATCAATCCAGATAATCGTATTTACGACGGATACCGGATAGACAATCGTTACGTCCATTTCCCGGGTATTTAAAAACTCTTCCAGTTTTTCGTTCATGCGGTAAAACTGCCTGGTCTGAATCTCATAGATTTCCCCGTCCACGCAGGCATCCGCCACATGCGTGCCGACGGGAATTTCGTGATATTTTTCATCCGGTGCATAGTAGTATTTCAAAACCGAATGAACGCTTTTTTCCGTAAGCGTCCCCACGCCTTTTTCGCCCTGACCGCGAACAATCATTCGCTCCTTTGCGATTTGAAAAAGCTGTCTGTCAATCATGCGGTGAGGCCTCCGTCTCATTGCCGGAATCTTTCTTAACAAGATTCGTAATCCAGATTCCTTTCTGAATCAGAAACGCTCCGAAGGCTACCTTCAGAATATCCATTGAAAGAGAAATGGTATAAACAACAAACACATTTAAATTCGTATAATAGGTTACCAGATAAACGGTAAGTACCACCACAACCCAGGTAAAACCGCTGTCCGCAAGGAATGTGATGAACGTCTTTCCTCCGGCACGGATGGTAAAATACTGCGCATTTAAAAATCCCTGAAGGGGGAAGAAAAGTGCCGTCAGGATAATGAAAGTGGTCGCCATGTTTCTGACTTCATCGGTCGTATTGTACGACTTCGGAAAAAACGGAGACAAAAGCAAAAGAATTGCGGAAAGACCAATGGATAAAAAGGCGGTGAAAAGCATCAGCGAGAAAGCTTTTTTCTTGATATCCTTCGTATCTCCCGCGCCGAGCATCTGTCCGATTACGATTCCGACGGCGGATCCCATGGCAACAAATACCACGTTTAAAAGATTGGTCAGCGCCGTACAGATTCCGAGCGACGGTACAACGGCAAGCCCTCTTGCCGAAAGAAGCTGGTTCACGCGAATGATCCCCGCTGCCCACAAAAACTCATTCACCGTAATGGGAATGCTTTTCTTTATCATCGGCAGCATAACGGAGAATTCCACCAAAAGCGTATGATAAACCCCTTTCAGGAATTCGAACCGCTCCCGTTTTAAGTGTCCCCAGATTACCACAACGCCAAGTTCCACGAAACGCGAGAGAACCGTTGCAATTGCGGCGCCCTGTACACCGAGTGCCGGAAAACCGAACTTTCCGAAAATCAAAAGGTAATTAAGCAGTACATCCGTCGCAACTCCGCAGAGCCCCGCAACCATCGGCATGGTACTTTCGTTGTTCTCGCGAAGTGTGGAAGAATACACCTGCGACATGGCAAAAGGAAAAAAGCCGATTAACATGATGTGAATATACTCTTTGGATTTGGCAAGCGTCAGTACGGGATTGATGTCCTGCGACTGGCCTTTTAAATACAACCCGATTAAAGTATCGTCGAGCAGAAGGAAAACCGCGATGCCCGCTATCACACAGAAAACGACCATCCAGATTTTCATACGGAAGGACTTTCGAACCCCCTCGATATCTTTATTCCCGAAATACTGCGCACTAAAAATACCGGGGCCGGAAAGCGCCCCGAATATTGCAAGATTAAATACGAAGATCAATTGTCCCGCTATGGAAACTCCGGTCATGCTCTCCGTTCCCAGTGAGCCGACCATCAGACTATCGACTAAACCTACCGCGTTGGTAATTCCGTTTTGAATCATCATAGGCACTGCAAGTAACAGTGCCCGATTGTAAAGCGCCTTACGATCTGCGCTTATGATTGCTTTCATTTCTATGTACTGCCTTTCTCTGTCCCTGCGGGGAAGTGCTGCGACGCTGCGGGGAACTGCCGTGATGCTGCGAAGAGGAATTTCGCTTCTGCGGCGACCGGGAAGCGCTTTGCTGCCCGCTCTCCTGCGCCCTGCGTCTGCGCATACGTTCCAGTTTGCGCTTTCTGCGCTTCTCCATCTCGATTTTCCGGCGAATCAGCGCAAATACAATAACTGCCGCAAAAAGAAGCACAGCGCCTCCGATTACGATTCCGATGACGGCAAAGACTTTTCCGACATTTTTCTTTTTGGTCTCGACCTCAATCTTTTCTTCCTCTTCCTTCTGCTTTTCGGCCGCAAGACGCTCCTGTTCTTCTTTCTGGCGTTTCTCTTCTTCCAGACGTTCCTGCTCTATGCGTTCCGCCTCAATTCTGGCCTGCTCCTCGTAAGAGGTTAAATTCTCCATCATGTCGTTTCCGGTATCCGCGCCGACCGTGGTACGGTACATGCCGAAATCGGCACAACTGTACTGATAATCATCGGATACGTAAAACCAACACCACTGCTGGGAAACATGCTTTTTATAAGCATCCGCCGCAACTTCCACGGCGGTTCTGCCGCCGAAATCGTCTAACGGCTGACGTAAATCCATGCGGATTTTACCCTCTTCGTAAAGATGAAGATAGGTCTTCGGAACATCGTAGGTTCCGTATGTCGAAACCGATTCCGGGCAAAAGCTTTCTTCCATGGAGTGATCCACGGCATTCATGATTGCATGGGCCAAAACCTGATGTCCGCCGTGTCCGTATTCTCCGTTAACGTCCTGGGTTACCACGACGAGCGGTTTGAAACGGCGCACCATCTCCGTCATGTAAGCCGTCACTTCATCCTCGTTATAAACCTTCTTTCCGGCTTCATAATCCTTGGCATACGTATCGGGAAACGGTCCGACAACCGGGTAATTTTTGACACCGCATTCCCAGATTCCGTCCAGTTTTTCATGTTCTCTGACAATCTGCGCATCCCAGTAGTTCGTCATATAAACCAGCTGAACACCCAGCTTCTGCTTACCCGCATATTCTACCAGCACACCGCCGAGAAAGAGAATTTCATCATCGGCATGTGTGGAGAAAACAAGAAAATCCGCCTTTTCCGCAGCCGGTTCCCAGACCTGCACATCGCGCGGCAACTCTCCGTCACCGTATGCAAAAATATCACACATGGAAATTGAATTGTCCGTTCGGATTACGCAGGATGTTGTTCCGGACGGAAGTTTTACATATTCATGCAAAAATCCGTTTTGTCCGCACTTCGTTTCGGCTCCGTCCACCACAAGCGTCCAGCCTGTGGGAGGGTTCTTCCACTTGATGTAAAGCCCCTGCATCGGCTGCGCAGCCGTAACCGTAAGCTCATTTCCTTCTCCGAATGCAACGGTACTGTCCGTTGAGGCGTCCTTTAACTTCGACATATCACCGCCGGCGGATGCGCTTAGCGTGATATCGAGTTTTGAAGCCTCTTCGGCCTGTGCACGAATCGGCAGGAGCATGTGAACCAGGATAAAGACCAGTGTGGGAAGCAGCAAGGCCATTGTAAAAGTCCTCATTGCAGCCCCGAATCCGGCCCTGTTTATTTTTTCTTTATATCGGCAATTCATTCGTTCGGAATCCTTTCTCCCAAAAAACACCTGCAATATTTTACCATATTCGGACGATGATTTGAATTGAATTCTCCCATTTTCTTTCGTATAATCAGTTTGGAGGTTCGAAAATGCTGATTTCCTGTAAAAACAGAAAACTTGATTTTGCCATAGATGCTCCCCCTTCCAAATCCATTTATCACAGGGAGCTTATTGTACGTTTTTTAAGCGGGGACACTTCAGGGCTTGAACCCGCGGACGGTGACAACGACGATGTGCTGGCAACGAAAGAATGTTTAAAATCCCTTCTTGAAGCCGGGAACAATTCCGCTTCCAAAGAGGTCTTTCTTCCCTGCAACGAAAGCGGATCCACGCTTCGTTTCATGATTCCCGTTGCCTGTGCTTATCTTCTTGGCACCGATGCTCCGCTCCGGCTTATTTTCGGCACAAAGGGACGTCTTTTTGACCGTCCGATTAAGGAATTAAAGGATGCCATGGAGCCTCACGGCATCGTAATTACGCAGAATGAAGCCGACCGCACCATCGAGGCAACCGGTCACATGACTCCCGGCGAATACATTATCGGCGGCAGTGTCTCTTCCCAGTACATTTCCGGACTTTTAATGGCGCTCACCTGTTTTAAGGAGCCCTGTAGCATCATGGTTTTAGGGGAAATCCAATCCATTCACTATATCGAACTGACACAGGATGTTTTACGCAAATACGGTGTTCCCGCAGAACTGTCCGAGAACATTTATACTACACATGTAGGTGGATATAAATCTTTGTCCGATGCCCCCGCTTTCCGTGTGGAAGGTGACTGGAGCAACGGCGCTTTCCTTTTATGTCTGGCGGAATTTACGGACATTACCGTCGGCAACTTAAATCCCGATTCCAAGCAGGGTGACATCGCCGTCACCGGATTTCTGTCCTCTGTCGGCGCAGTCAAAAAAGAAACTTCTGATCTGTCCGCCGGTACTTCTCTTTGGGCTGACTCGTTGTGGGACTGCAAGGACATTCCGGACATTACCCCCTACATGGCGGTAACGTCTGCTTTTGTTTACCGCAAGGCAACCTTTACGGGAATCGAACGACTTCGTATTAAGGAATCCGACCGTATTTCCGCAGTCCGCAGCCAGCTTGATGCCATCGGAATCAAAACCGAGGAAACCGAGAACACTCTGACTGTTTACGGTGCGGAAATACAAACAATAAAGGACTCCGTAACGGAGCCCCTTAAGCTTTCTTCCTTCCATGACCACCGCATGGCCATGTGTGCTGTTTTAATTGCCGCGATTCTCGGAATCGAATGTGAAATCGATGATGTGGAATGCATGAACAAATCGTTCCCGCAGTTTCTTCATTATATCGAAAAATACATGTTACCCTAACTTTTCCTTTGCCAGATACCATGCAAGCACGTGGATTGCCTGCTCAAATCTGCCTTCCCGAATCAGTTCGTCAATTTCTTCTTTCGAGTATTTTACCACGTTTAAAAATTCCATATCGTCAAGGTCCTGACCGCAGACTTTGCGACAGTTTGTCGCAAGATATATATTTGCGTAATTGTCCGCAATCGTTGCATTGGACGCTATCGTGATTAAGTGTGTCCATTCATCGGACTCATATCCGGTCTCTTCCCTGAGTTCTCTTTTGGCGGCATCCAGCGCATCTTCCGCAGAAGCGAACTCGCCTGCTTCACTTATTTTTACGATGCCGTTTTCATCCCGATCGTCACAGGATGTGCGGTACTGCTTACCGTCTTTGCGTTCGATACCGCCCGCCGTAAATTCCGTCGTAATCTTGCGGATTCCCTGTCTGAACTGACGCACGCAGAGGAATTTCCCTTCCCCGTCCACCGCAACAACAATGCAGTAATCCCTGCGGCTGTATGTATAGTACGGTCCGTATACCTCTCCGTCCGGCATCATGAAATCCGACTTGCGAAAATCAATATACTCATCTTTCACGATATGTTCCGTCTTCACTTCCCGCCAGGATAAGTTGTCTTTAAATTCTTCTGTCTGATTCATTTTATACTCCTTCCCGAAGGTAAATGTTTTACATCACAACCGTCGAAACACTCTTGTCCGCTTTGACGTCTTCGTCTTCCAGTTTCGGTTCCGTAATAAGACCCGCTTCCTTTTCCTTCTTTGTAACAAGTCCGAGACAAACAAAGTAAACAACCAGCAGTATACCGCCGCCGATTAAAAGCGCATATAAAACCGGCTCTGTCAATCCGTCAAAAACAGTACTGTAGTTGCAAACCACTCCGAACGCATTAACGGCCATATGCATGATGATTCCCGGCAGTATCGAACCGGTCCGGATTCTTGCATAGTTGAAAATCATGCCCGCAAAAAACGCCCAGATAATCCAGATCCACTGCCCATGCACAAGTCCGAACAGAACGGAAGAGATTATTGCCGCAACAATTGCCGGCATGGCGCGGCGCAACCGTCCGTAAACCAGCCCCCGGAAAACCACTTCCTCCAGAATCGGTGCACAGATAATATTGGCAAGAATCGCCTGCCACAACGGATAGGAATTTAACGTTGCATTTGCTTCGATAAACTCTCCCATCGAATTCTCGGGAAAAGGAATGAGATTGATTACGAGATTCATGAAAAACATGACACCGAAGGCGCCGATTACCGTAAAGAGAATATCTTTTCCGGAAACTTTCTTAAAATCCACCTGTTTAAGCGGATTTACTTTTCTTGCAGCGAAAATAATAAGATAAGCCGCCAGCGTAATTACGGCGGAAGCAATCACGCAAAGTCCCATGGAGTCCATATAGTACTCCAGCTGTTTGTCCGTAATCAAAGCGGCATCACTGACGCCGTTCATTGTCAGTTCAAACGCGGCAACAAATGCGCATACAATGGAAGCGACCATAAAAGCGGTCAGCTGACCAAGCAGATATATCCCGAAAAATCCCGACGCTCTCAAAATCTGTTTGAATACTTTCATGATACTCACTCCTTTTAATCATCATGACAGTATAACCTTATCGTAAAACCGTCTCTTTCGGTTGCTTTCGTTGCGAGTGGTATCAAAAATGTCGTAAACTGTATTTTAGTTTTGTCTCGGAATCATAACCGAAATGGTGAATTCTCCGTCGGTGGATTCAAATTTCGTCATGCCGTCATAGCTTTCCACGGCCTGTACGATACTCCTGATCCCGAAACCGTGATGTTCGTAATCTTTCTTGGAACTGTATCCGGCTCCGCTTACAAGTTTTTCCACGTTTACTTTCCCGCTTGTCGTGTTGCTGATACGTACCACAAAGAACTGTTCCGTACGCTTAATCTGCATGGAAATCTGCTTCTTTGTTCCTTCCTTCAGTCCCTCCACGGCTTCAATGGCATTATCCAGAGCATTTGCAAACACCCTGCAGATATCCATCGGCTTCATGTGAAGTCCGCCGTCCGCAATTCCGTCCAGTGTAAAATCAATATCCTTTTCCTTCATTCGTCCGGCCTTCATTGCCACGATGCAGTCCAGCATTTCATCGCCCGTCACAAACTCCGGAGATAAAGCGGAGACATTTTCCAAAAGTCCCTCCAGGTGTTGTTTTGCATCCTCGTTTTTCCCGTCCTTCATCATCATGTCCATAAGGGATAAGTTATTGATGATATCGTGCCGAAAGGCCCTGGTTTCCGTCTGTTTGTTTTTATACTGCTCGATATATTCCAGTTCCGCATTTAAGTAATTTTCCTGGAAAAGAAATCTTTCCTTTAACGACTTATCGGAAGCATTCATAATCAGAAGCACCGGAGCCAGAGTTCCGATAATCGGAAGCATGATGCCCATAATTATGCAGAGAATGCGATACTGCTCCTGCACACCTCCTTCGGCCGCAATCGGAAAGTTCGGGAACAGGGAGAAAATAATCAGCCAGAGAACAAAGAACACGCGGGTTTTAATGCTCAAAACATAAGTAATCCGTTTCCGGTAATATGCAAAATAAAGAATGCAAACCACCGCGGCGGTAATAATCAGACAAATCGCCTGATAAATAATCATGAGCGGAATCTGATCATCCTTGCCGTATGTAATTCTCATAACAATATCGGCGTCTCCGCCGGCCAGATAAGCAACGGCATACATAACCGCGGACTGCATATAAACATAATATCCGTATAAACCGATTACGGATCCGAGTGAACGAAGGAATCGCTTTTCACGATAGGAAAACATATAGAAAACAAATGCATATACAAAAGCAACCGAATTGACGGCAAACGATTTTAACGCCGCACCGATAATCCGGACATATTCTCCGAAATCCTCCTCCACCGGGATTTCTTCCATCAGGAACAAATCATACAGCCATTTGTCGATGCTGACCTCGTTGATCTTGATGAATATAATGGCTATGGCTTCAAAAACCAGAAGGCCCAATGCGCCGATTACCATTTTTCTCGAGATTACGGCATATCTTCCGAGGAAGCATACCGCAATCAGAATAATAAGCAGCATGGACAGAACGAATGTGATATTGGAAATTACACTTAACAGGATATCCAGTGCCAGATATTCACCGGTCATTGGTTTCTCTCCTCTCCGGACGCTTAAAACGCGGCATTTTCGACATAGGCATACAACGCTTCTTTTAACGGTTTGATATTGGACCGGCTCACCGGCAGGGAGATTTCTTTCGCCCCGTACTGCATAATCACTTCTCCCTTGACTAACTTCTTTACCTTCGAAAGCGATACCAGATATCCTCTGTGGATGCGGTAAAAACCGTCTGATTTCAGCTGTTCCTCGAAATCGCCGATGTTCGCACGGATCAGATGTTCTCCGTCTTCGGAATAAATCATGACATACTGGTTCTGCGCTTCCATATAGTAAATATCCGCGTATTTTAAAATCAGGTCCTCGCCTTCTTCCCGGAGGATCAGCTGCTTTCCGGAAACCGAAGCATCAAGCACATAACGCAGAACTTCTTTTACTTTTTCTTCCTGCACCGGCTTGGTTAAATACCGAAGCGCATTCACTTCGTATCCCTCTATGGCATATTCCACATGTCCCGTCAGAAAAACAATCTGTGTTTCGGTACTTCTTTTTCGAATCTCACGTGCCAGGGTAATGCCGTCCATTCCGGGCATTTCGATGTCCAGAAAAACCAGATTGTAAGGCAATGTATCAAAGCGCTCCAAAAGCTTCTTCCCTTCGGCATAAGTGTCCACCACAATATCCATGCTGGCACTGACCCGATCTATCAGATTCTTCTCCTGAACGCGGAATTTTTCTTCATCGTCACAAATCGCTATTCTCATCCTGCTTCCCCTTTTTGTGCAGTCACTGCGTTTTTCATTATAACATGTTATAATATGGCATGAAAGAACGAAACAAGGAAGGTTCCTCCATGGAGAAAAGAAAAATGAGTATTCCGCAGATTCTTTTTACAATTCTGTTTCTGCTGCTTGCACTGCTGTCGGTTCTGTACGGAATCACGGTTTATCTGGTAAACAGCGGCAGTTCTTTCTATGTTGTCTGGTTCGGACTCGGTGTTCTCTTTCTGTGCCTTGCGACGCTTACCGTTTTCCGCCTGTTTGATAAAATCCCCCTGCCGGTACGCATCGTTGTTCTTGCGGCGGCAGGTTTGTGCTTTCTTCTGTATCTTTATACCCAGGTTCGTATCCTTACGCACTTTAAGGATACTCCGCCCGAACACCTCGATTACATCATCGTTCTCGGCGCCCAGCTTCGCGGAACGGAACCGTCGGTAGTATTAAAATACCGTCTTGATACAGCGGTTTCCTACTTAAAAGAAAATCCCGACACCATCTGCATCGTCACCGGCGGACAGGGTTCGAACGAAGAAATTCCCGAAGGAGCCGGCATGAAAAAATATCTGATTCGTCAGGGTATTCCGGAAGAAAGAATTGTATCGGAAGAAGCTTCGAAAAACACCATCGAGAATATTCTCAATTCGAAAAAACTACTGCCCGAACAGGAGTCTTATTCCGACCTTCACATCGGAATCGTAACCAACAATTTCCATGTTTATCGCGGTATGGCGCTTGCAAAGAGGCAGGGACTGACGTCCATATATGGTGTTTCGGCACCTTCCAATCTTACTTATCTGCCCAACAATATGTTGCGTGAATTCGTCGGGATCATGAAAGATTCCCTCTTTGGCAATATGAACTTCTTTGCCGGATAATCACAGCATCACCTCCAAAATTGACCGGATTGATTGTATTTTTACTATTTATTATATTATGATTTAATATTCTATATCTTCTGTTATTCCTCTTTTTTTCTTTTTCCAAGATATGGTGAATCCATTTTCCGGCATTGACAAGCTTTGTTGCCTTTAGTATTATTCTGTTTAGAAAAATTTTATAAACAGTTTATTAACAAAGTAGAAACCAATTCTTAAGAAACCGAAAAGCGATTCTTAAGAAACTGAAAACCGATTCTTAAGAAACTGAAAACCGATTCTTAAGAAATGAAAGAAGGAGAATGGCATGGAACGAATTGCCGTAATGACGGATACCAACAGCAGTATTACTACCGAAGAAGCAAAAAAACTCGGCATCTTTCTGACACAGATGCCCTTCACCATTGACGGAGAAGAATATATTGAAGATGTAAACTGTACCTATGACGAATTCTGTGAAAGGCTGGATAACGGTGCCGATGTTTCCACCGCACAACCCGCTTTGGGAGATCTTCTGGATGCCTGGGATGAGCTTTTAAAGGAATATGACCGTATTCTGTACATTCCCATGTCTTCCGCTTTAAGCGGCTCCTGTGAAACCGCTATGGGCATGGCAAGAGATTACGACGGCAAAGTTCTGGTTGTGGACAATAAAAGAATCTCCATTTCCCAGCGTCGTGCCGCTTTGGATGCTCTGGTAATGATTGAGCACGGTATGAAAGCCGAAGACATCAAAACCTACCTGGAGAACGATTCCTTCAATTCCAGTATTTATCTTGCCGTCAATACACTGGATCTGCTGAAAAAGAGCGGTCGTGTTACCGCGGCTGCGGCAACGATTGCAACCATTATGAATATCAAACCGGTTCTGCAGATTCAGGGCGGAAAGCTCGATTCCTACGCAAAGGAACGCGGTATGAAAAAAGCGGAAAAAATAATGCTGCATGCCATCGAGCAGGACCAGGAGAAACGTTTCTCTCAGGGTAACAGCAGAATCTATGCAGCATATTCCGGAAACCGTGCAGAAGGCGAGGAATGGTTAAAAACCGTACAGGATTATTTTAAAGATCCCACCATCGAACTCTTCCGGCTTCCCATCAGTATTGTCTGCCATGTCAGCACAGGTGTGCATGCCATCGGCATTATGGGCCACTTAAGCTAAGTAAGAAGGGCCTGTCAGATTATTGAAGGGCCTGTCAGATTATTCTCTTCGAATTGTGATTTCGGCGCTTACATCTCCGATGTAATCGCCTTTTTCATTGAAATCATCTTCCGAGTTATATACAAAAACCGTAGCATGAATTTCATCGCCCACTTCATCAATCTTTTCACCGGGTGTGAATTTAATCGAAGTAATCAGGGTATTCTCATTCATTTCTTCCGGAAGAAGATGACTGTACCAGGCACCCTTGGCCTGATGTACGTCATCATAGAGATAGTTTTCCAGATACGGTCTGTAATCCAGCTCGTCTCCCGCCTTTAAAAGCACCTTGTGAATATGCTCGCCGCTCTTTAAATCGAAGTCCACGCTGTAACCGATTTTACATCCGTCCTTGCCTTCATGGGCATTCCACTTCTCCCAGAATGCATCATCAAAATAAGCCGTCTTAAAAGTGATTTCCCCGTCTTCGCAGGCAAAAACCTCAAAACTGGAAATATCCGTTCCCCGAACCCAGGGCGCCGAAAACTCACTCTTTTTTTCGCGAACCTTTGTGGAAGGATTCCGACGGTAAAATGAAATCTGCCGCACTCCCTCAATCACGGTGTGTTTCTCTTCCGGTTCCGATACGGTTTCCGAAGATTGCGGCTCAGCAAACATGCCGGTTTCAAAACTGACCACCGGAACGCTTTGCGATTCGCTCTGCTCCTCTTCGTTTTTCTTACACCCCGGCAGAAGCGCCAGACACAGAGTCATTGTCAGCAGGAAAGCAATTCCTCTTCCGGTCCGCTTCCCGATCTCCTTCTTTTTCATAAACATATTGGTTTCTTTCCTCTTTTTTCATTCCTTTTTTTCCGGCAACACTATAATTATAGTACGGTCAGATATAATTTGCCATCTTTCCTTTTCCCGGCTTCTTTGCTATAATTAGTGATGACTAACCAGGAGGGTTTCCATGGAAAAATACTGTGTAACCGGCATGAGCTGCGCGGCTTGTTCCGCGCGGGTGGAAAAGGCCGTTTCCAAACTGAATAATGTTGATACCGTCAGCGTAAATCTGCTGACCAACTCGATGACGGTCGAAGGCAGCGCCACCTCCGAAGAGGTGATTCATGCGGTCGAAGCCGCAGGCTACGGGGCATATATCGATGACAGTTCCCCCTTTGGCAGCACGGTTTCCGGCAATAGCGCGGATGGCCGGACGGATTCCAACGCATCCGCCAAAAGGGCATCCGAAACCTCCGTCCGCGGTGAAAAAAAGGACAGTGCTCAGGCCCAGATTCTTTCCATCCGAAACCGTCTGATTGCATCAATTGCTTTTCTGATTCCGCTAATGTACCTCTCCATGGGACACACCATGTGGAAAGCTCCGCTTCCGGAATTCATCGACAATCCGCTGTCCATTGCCTTCTTTCAGATGCTCTTTGCCCTGATCATCATGTGGATCAACCGCAAATTTTTTATAAACGGTTTCAAAGGGGTGATTCACCTGGCCCCCAATATGGACACTCTGGTGGCCATGGGTTCCGGCATCTCCTTTGCGTGGAGTTTCTATATACTCATGCGTATTGCGGGCAATGTTTCAACACTGATGCGCATTACATCCGAAGGTGCCGTTACAACCGGTACGCTTGCCGATATTGCCGGGGTTGCAGCAGCCGGTCACGAAATGCTTCATCAGCTCTATTTTGAATCCGCCGCGATGATTCTGACTCTTATCACGGTTGGCAAACTTTTGGAAGCCTACTCGAAAGGCCGTACCACCGATGCATTGAAAAATCTTATGAAAATGGCACCCGAGACTGCCTGTGTCATCCGAGACGGCAGGGAAATAATCATTCCTGCCAATACACTTTCCGTCGGAGAACTTTTCTTAGTCCGTCCCGGTGAACGAATCCCCGCAGACGGAATTGTAAAAGAAGGAGAAAGCGCTGTCGACGAGTCCTCTCTGACCGGAGAAAGCATTCCAACCGACAAAGCCGCCGGCGATTCGCTCTATACCGCCACCATTAACCAGACCGGCCTTTTAAAAGCAGAAGCCGTCAGGGTCGGAGAAGACACTTCCTTTGCACAGATTGTCCGCATGGTAAACGATGCATCCGCAACCAAGGCTCCTATCGCGAAAATTGCGGACAAGGTAGCCGGTGTCTTCGTTCCCTGCGTCATTGCCATAGCCTTTCTGGTAACCGTAATTCACCTGTTAACCGGTGCTTCCTTTGTGGCATCCATCACCTACGGTATTGCCGTACTCGTCATCAGCTGCCCCTGTGCGCTCGGCCTGGCTACTCCCGTGGCCATCATGGTCGGAAGCGGTGTCGGAGCAAAGAACGGAATTCTGTTTAAAAATGCCACGGTTTTGGAAAACACCGGCCGGGCAACCGCTGTGGTTATGGATAAAACCGGCACATTAACTTCCGGCACGCCGAAGGTTGTTTCCGTTCATGCAACGGATGTAAACAGCGAAACCCTGCTTCGCTATGCCGCCGCACTGGAATCCGGCAGCGAGCATCCGTTGGCAAAAGCCGTTACCCAATACCGGCCCAATACCGTTCCGGAGCTTACCGGCAAAATCACGGACTTTGCCGTTCATCCCGGAAACGGACTAAGCGCCGTCATTGACGGTACCCCTTTCTACGGCGGAAATCGTAAATATATTTTATCCTGTCCGATATCAAACGACATTCGTAGTACAATAGAATCCGATGCAACCACCTCTCTTCTGACGGACATCGCCGAAAACGGCGCCACCCCGGTGCTGTTTGCATCCGGCAGCCGTTTCTATGGGATTATCGGCATCGCGGATACCCTGAAAGATGACGCTGCCGAAGCGGTGAAGCGACTGAAAAATCAGGGACTTAGAGTCATCATGCTCTCCGGGGACAACGAACGGACTGCAAAAGCCGTTGCCGCAAAAGCCGGTATTGAAGAAGTCATTGCGGAAGTTCTGCCCACCGAGAAGCAGGCGGTCATTGAACGGTTAAAGAAAGAAGGAAACCGTGTGATTATGGTCGGCGACGGCATCAATGATGCCCCTGCCCTGACTGCCGCTGATGTCGGAATTGCGGTACATTCCGGTACGGATATCGCAATGGATGCCGCCGAAATCGTTTTAATGAAATCCGGCGTGTGCGACATTCCGAATGCCATCCACTTAAGCCGTAAGGTGATCCGTAATATTTACGAAAATCTCTTCTGGGCTTTTTGTTATAATATTATCGGAATACCGCTTGCCGCCGGTGCTTTCGAGCCGATCTTCGGATGGCAGTTAAATCCCATGTTCGGAGCAGCCGCCATGAGTTTTTCGAGTTTCTTTGTGGTAAGCAATGCACTGCGCCTGAATCTGGTGCGTTTTCCCGCCGCCCCGCCGGCCGCAGATATCAAAATGAGTTCAACCAATGTATTTAAGGAGGAAAAAACAATGGAAAAAACACTTGTGATTGAAGGAATGATGTGCCCCATGTGCGAAAAGCATATGAGAGAAGCACTGGATGCCATGGAAGGCGTAAAAGCGGGCAAGGTCAGCCACGAAGAGAAGTGCGCCGTGGTATCCCTCACCCGCGAAGTTTCCGATGATGAATTTGAAAAGGTTGTTGCCGACACCGGCTACAAACTGGTGGCAATCAAACAGGACTGATTCGTTTTATCCGAATTTTGCCCTGAGAATCATCAGCAGATAGTACTGCACGAAATCAATCAGAACATATGCAAAGAACAGATACATTCCGAGGTTCTGCCATGCAAAGCGGGTTCCGTTCTCTACATAATCGACTGCTTTTTTCCAAGTGAATTTCTTTTTTACAAGGAATATAATCCAGAGAATGATCCCGAGTAAAATAACCTGGGAAAGGACACCCATCCATAGCATAAAAGGAAGCAGTTTCGGAAGAATCTCGCCCGCTAACAGCACCAGCTGTTCATATGCTGCCTGATCGTTTCCGCCGGAAGCATAAAACCGGTCAAGCAGTTCCTGATATTTTGCCATTTTATCGGCGCTTACACTCATGTACGGCTTTATGGTAGCCATCGTAATCACACTGGTGGAAAGATTCAGAATCATATGAAGACCGATGGTATACCATACCCTTCCGGTACGAACATAAATGTATGCGAAGAATCCGCCGATTAAAGTTGCAAAGAAAAACTGGGAAAAGTTACCGTGGAAAAGTCCGAACATCAGACCGGACGTAAGTACGGCAACCCATTCCCCGTATCGCATGGTTCTGTCAATTAACAGTTTTCTGAAAATCATCTCTTCCACAATCGGTGCAAGAATTCCGGCCGTAAGGATACGAAGAAACGGATTGGAATTCATCATAACACCGACAAGCGTGGAATTATCCGACATCGAAACACCGAACGGAACCGTAAGCAGGGTATTCAGGATAAAGCCGATTACCCCACCGACTCCGACCATTCCTGCCATGAGCGGAATACAAAGAAGATACCTGCCGAAACTCAGACTGTGCTTTTCGGGTCTGACCACCTCATCCTTTCTTGTGGTAAGAAGCAGAATCGGAAAACAGATACAATAAAATGTCACAATGGTGTTCACAAACGGATACCAGCTGCTGGTTGACGTATCCACATGAAAAACCATCGGCGCAAGGATATTGGAACTGATGATCCCAAGAACCGTAAGTGCAACGCCCAGAATGCCGATTTTTAAACCAAACCATCCGTAGGCTTTTTTCATTTTTTCCTGATTGTCCATAATATCATCCCCTGTTTTTAAAAGCTTTGACACATTCACAATATAGCACCGAAACAGTGATTTTATCAACTATTTCCCCTGTTTCGCATTTCGATATTTTCCCGGAGTTTCCCCCGTATAACGTTTAAAAACATTTACAAAATAGCTTTGCGACGAAAACGCCAGAATATTGGCAATCTCTAAAGGCGTATATTCCGAATATTCAAGCATATTCCGGGCCGTTTCGATTTTCTTTCGGGATATGTATTCTCCGATTGGCATTCCCACTTCTTTTTTGAAAAGACGGGACAGGTAATTCGTATTGATCCCTGCGGCATCGGCCAGATCCGCCAAGCAGATTTCCTCGTGAAGGTGGTCGTAAATATACTGTATCGTGCAAACCACGTGTCTGGAATATACCCTGGAAGTTCTGATCTTGTGCATACGTTTTGTATAATCCAGAACCATGGTCCTGTGCAGGGCGGAAATCTGTTTTAACGTTGTGCATTTATCCACATCCGCGATATACAGATCACTTAACGTATATGCCCTCTCATGCTCCATTCCTCCTTCGATACAGTGCCTTGAAAGGAGGGCCGCCGTAATGGCAAAATGATATTTGAAACTCTGGACCCGGCTTTCGGAAAGCTTTCCGAGACCCTTTTTGGCACAGAAATCTTCTCTGAGTGATTTTTCAACCTTCTTAATGTCACCGCTTTTGACCGTTTCGTAAAATTCACGCTCCGGGTTAAACGGTGCATGATAAACAAGCTCCTCACGCATGACATATTCGCGGTAAAGCAATTCTTTTTCAATATTTTCCATATGCATTTTCCCCCGAAATTGTTATGTCAGTATTTTATCATAAATGTCATATTTTTAATATAGCAAAAACAATACTTCCGATATGCTTAAATCAGTAGTAATACCACAAAAACCACGGGAGGTTACAATCTATGAAACACGGCAAACGTATTCTTTCAATCGCGTTAGTATCTGTAATGGGCTTGTCCCTTCTTTGTGCTGCCGGCTGCAAACCGTCCGGCACACCCGCCCCCGAAATCGAAGGCTATGAACTTTTATGGCATGACGAGTTCGACGGAAAAGCCATGGATGAAAACATCTGGAGCTACGATCCCCACGAACCCGGCTGGACCAACGAAGAATTACAGGAGTACACGACTTCTACCGATAACGTATTCGTACGCGACGGCAACATGGTTCTGAAAGCGATCAAAACCAAGGATGCCAACGGAAACGATTACTACACATCCGGTAAAATCAAATCCCAGAACAAAGAAGATTTTATGTACGGAAAGGTTGTTGTAAGCGCCAAGGTTCCCGAAGGACAGGGATTATGGCCCGCAATCTGGATGATGCCCACGGATGAAAGCTACTACGGACAGTGGCCAAAATGCGGTGAAATTGATATAATGGAAGTGTTGGGAAGCGATGTGAAGACCGCTTACGGTACCGTACATTACGGTGCACCTCACGCAGAGCAGCAGGGTACCGTTGTTCTGGAGGAAGGTTCCTTCGCAGATTCCTTCCACGAATACTCTGTTGAATGGGAACCCGGTGAAATGAGATGGTACATTGACGGAAACCTCTACTTAACCGTTAATGACTGGTTTACCGCAGTGGAAGGCGAAGACGAGAAGCCTTATCCCGCACCCTTTAACCAGAATTTCTTTGTACAGTTAAACCTTGCAGTCGGCGGAACCTGGCCCGGTAATCCGGACGATACCACGAATTTCGACAATGCCGAATTCTTAATCGACTACGTTCGTGTTTATCAGAAACCGGAATACGACACCAATGTTACCAAACCTGAGAAGCAGTTCCGCACCGCAGATGCAACCGGTAACTTTATCAACAACGGAGATTTCTCCGAAGCGGAAGACTTAACCGATGATGTGGACTGGAAGTTCTTACTCTTCAACGGCGGCGACGGCAGTGCCGAGATTAAAGACAACACCATGATCATCTACTCCAAGGCAGAAGGAACGGAGGATTATTCCGTTCAGCTTGTTCAGCCCGATCTTCCGATGATCAAAGGGCATAAATACCGTGTAACCTTCGACTGCTGGGCTGACGAGGAACGTGACCTCATCGTCTGCGTTTCCGCTCCTACCGCCGGATGGATTCGTTATCTGCAGGACACCACGCTTACCGCAACAACCGAAAAACAGACCTTCACCTATGACTTTGAGATGACCGCAAAAGACGATAATAACGGCCGCCTGGAGTTCAACATGGGAAAGAAAGGTTCCCTTGCAACCATTTATATTCAGAATGTACGCGTAGAGGAGATTCAGTAAATGCAGAAATTTGAAGGCTATCAGAAAGGTATCAACTTCGGAGGTTGGCTCTCCCAGTGTGATCACACGAAAGAGCGTTACGACAATTTTATTACGGAGAAGGACTTCGAAGAAGTAAAACGACGCGGATACGACCACGTGCGTGTTCCCATCGACTACGAACTCTTCGAGAACAATGACATGTCCTTTAACGAGTCCGGCTTTGCTTACATTGAGTTTGCAATCGACATGTGCCGTAAATACGGTCTAAACATGGTTTTGGACCTTCACCGTACTCCCGGTTATTCATTTGATGCCGGATATGGCGAAACAGGATTCTTTGAGAATGAAAAATACCAGAATCATTTCTACTTAATCTGGGAAACCCTGGCAAGACATTTCGGAAACAATGCCGATATGCTGACGTTTGAAATTCTCAACGAAGTAACCAGGAAGGAATACTCCGATTCCTGGAATCGTATTTCCACGGAATGCATCCGACGGATCCGTACGATTTCCCCGGATGTTAAAATCCTCCTCGGCGGTTACTACAATAACAGCATCGAAGCGCTTAAGGACCTCCCCATGCCTTACGATGATAAAATCATTTACAACTTCCACTGCTATGAACCGCTGATTTTCACGCATCAGGGAGCTCACTGGATTCCTACCATGGATACTTCCTTCCGCTGTCCTTTCCATATGACCTACGGCGATTATACGAAGTACAGCAAAGAGCAGCTTGCGGAAGATTACGTCAATTTCTGTCCCGCAGGCCCGGAACAGTATCTCGGGGAAGAATACTTTGAAGCACTTCTTTCTGAGGCGGTACGGGTTGCCAAAGAAAGAAACGTGGCGTTGTACTGCGGCGAGTACGGTGTCATCGATCTGGCCGAAGAATCGGACCGCAGAGCATGGACTGAAATGTTCCATAAGGTTATGGACAAATATGCTATCGGAAGAGCAATCTGGACCTATAAGGAAATGGATTTCGAGGTTGCCCCGGACTTATAAAATCGCAGGCCGCAAACTTGTAAATGCATAAAATGAAGCCCCGCCAACGGCGGGGCTTTTCAATGCCAGTTTTAAACTTCTTTTTTCTTCGGCTTAAAGATTTTACTTCGAAACAGCACAACGTTCAGTATCAGGAAATATACAAGCATGACTGCCAGTGTAATGAATGTTGCCGAATCGCTTTTGGGACAGAAAGCCGCCAGAATCATCATGGGGAAACCTAACAGGATAGCCGGAAACGTCTGATAAACCACGTTATCGGATGCCGGAGTTTCAAACATCGGATCGATTTCACGAAGCAGAATAACACCCGTGGAAGCCGTTCCGGTAAGCATTCCGAACATCACCAGGAATTCTTCGTGATGATAGCCGGAAAACAGCTTATTCGAAACAATCTTAATATACAAAAAGGTAAATACGACACCGAGCAGAGACATGATTAAAAGCACTCCGAGGTAATCCTTAATCAGATCCAGCTGGATGGCACCGATTCCCGCAACAATCATGATATCAAATGCAAAACCGGCAATTCGGCTTAAAAGAAAGTTATTCACGTAATCGCGGTGAAGCATTTTCCCTTTTTTCAACAGTTTCATGATGAGTTTCAGAATCACCGCCATGAGCGTGCCGATTAAGAAATTAAAGCCGTAAATCGTAGACCGCAGCCCGTCACCCACCAGCTTGCCGAGAACAAACATAACCACGAATGCGGCGGCATAACAGAGAATCACCAGCGCAATCTGCACCGTCAGTTTGTCCATGGATTCCACCATGGGGATTTCTCCCTCTTCTTCCACCCTCTCATTATTGTGGGTAAAAATATTCTCACGAATCTGAATATCACCTTTTTTCTTATGCCATGCCAGATAAACGATTCCTCCGAGACCTGCTGCCAGAAAGCCGATTGCGGCAATGGTCAGGCCGAAACTCTTTCCGCCTTCGAACCCATAGGTACTTTCGTAAATGGAACCGTAGTTGAGTGCCTGTCCGGTACCCTGTCCGAAACCGAAGGAAAGTAACAAGCCTGCGGCTTTCAGAATTTTAGGAAGAAAAACCGATGCAATGACGGTTACCGACACACCGATAATACCCTGCAAAAGATAGGTATTAACCGTAACGATACCGGAATTGACTACATCCCTGATGCGCCCTTTTTCTTTCTTCTTATTATCGCTTCCGGTTTTACGAAGCGTCATCGCGATAAAGCCGAGCGCAAGACAGTGATACGTCAGAATCTCCAGAACCTCGATCCCCGTCAGGGCTCCGCCGTTTGCAAACAGAAAATAGTTGAAGAAATACTTTCCCGTGAATACCTTGCAAAGAGTCGATATAAGCAGTAAGAACAACCCGCCGATTACCGATACCGGGATGAGGGATTTTCGAAGAAACGGAATGGCACGTTTTAACATGTTACCTACCAGCAGACCGCCCAAAACAACGCCCAGCAGCAGGATTACGGGCCAGACCGTAAGGTCCGAAAAGGAAACACCGTTTGACATTTAATCCTCCTTCAGTCCGACAATCAGTTTTAAATACAGAATGCCGGGATATCTGGTTTTTTTCTCACTGATTTCATAATAATGCTTATCCCTGGTGGAAAGCAACAAAATTCCGTAGGAAATCATGGAAACGCCCGAAATATCCGCAAATGCAATTTCCTTTTCTCCCACCGAAATACTATGATTCGTAATGGATAAATCTCCCCTTTGTAGTACGGTTTCCTTATGGCCTTCCAGGATTTCTTTTAAAGAAAGACCGGGAGTGGAAACGATGATTTGGTCTGCGCCGGTTTCACCTTCTGTTTCCTTCGCTGCCTTTTCCTTTATATTAAGAATCATCTCGCGAAGTCTCTCTTCCTGCCAGTCATCCCACTCGGCCACGGTTCGAAAGGCAAAGCCTTCTCCCGAGAGCAGCCCGTATTCATCTATGCTTCCTTGAAGACCGCATTTACAGAAAAAAGTATTTCCGCGGGACTGAAGCGTTGCCGGGGCATTGCAGGACGGGCAAAGATACAGCTGTGTCTCGATTCCCTCTGCAGCTTTTTTCCCGCGATAACGAATCTTCTTTTCTTCATTGTATGCATATGCATCTTCGTATAAATCCTGTTCGAAATGCCTTTGCAATTCATCCGCATCCATGGAAGCAATCCTGTCTTTGGAGTATTCCGCAATTTTCTCCACGCGGATTTCGCCCTTGCGGACTCCCTTTCCCCAGCGCGGCGTGGTCAGATATCCTCCGTGAATCCGCACCGTAATGATATTACAGCGAAGTTTCTTTAATACGGCTGCCGTGGAAGGCACCAGTTCACAGGTCCGTCCGTTTCCGGTGCGGACTCCTTCCGGAGACATCAGGATGGATCTACCTGATTTCAGATACCGGTTCATTTCCATTACCGCCGCCATACCGTTGCTTCCCTTTTTGATGAAAATGGGTGCAAAGAAAGTTTTCAAAAGCGCACCGGCAATCGGAACACGGATAATGTGCTCACTGCCGAGGCAGTAGATCTGCCTCCCGAAAGCATCCATAATCCAGGCCATGTCCAGATCCGTCACGTGATTAAAAAGAACTATAAACGGCTCCCCTTCCGCCTTAATGTGCTCATCCCTCTTCACACCGAACTTTGCCTTTAAAACCGGCACAACCGTATGCAGCATGATAGCAACAAAGACCCTGTCAAAACCGTTTCTGTCTTTTTTCTTCTGTTTGCTTTTCGAAGATTTATTCTCTGTCATTTACGTTGCCTTTACTCGCGTAAAATCAGTTCCGTGATTCCTTCGTTTTCACCGGGACGGATGCTTTTGACTTTGGGTTCCAGCCCAAAACCGAATTCTCTGCGAATCATGTCCTTGATCCTTGTTCCGCCGTGAAACCCGTGAATGCAGCGGATGCGGTAGACTCCGCTTCCGGCACTTTTTATCGCGTTTTCGATTTTCGTCTGTGCTTCTTCAACACCGAGTCCGTGAAGATCCAGATCTATGATGGCCCGAAGTTCCATATCCGTCTCCCTTCTTTCTTATATCTCCCGGTACCCGTCACTGTACTCGTCACAGTGCTCGTTAAACTGTTCTACCGTAAACGCTCTCGGCCCGGAAGCATCCCTTTTCGGCATAGGTTTTTCTTCCGGCAGATCAAAGCTGTTTACTTCGTAGAATTTACCCGCACCGTATACCGGATCTCTATTCATGAAAATGTAAAGCGATACATAATATGCAATCGGCTGAAACAGTCCGATAATTGAAATCGTCAGTGCGGCTTTCTTTGAAGAATAGGTACGAATCAGGTCGAACATTCTTCTCCAGGAAAATGCAATAATAAAGACTTCTGCCACCACTCCGAGAATCATTCCGGCAGGCAGAGCGCCGCCCGCTATCGCAGCTGCTTTATAGCCTAAATGTTCAACGAGCATCCCGATCGCTGCAAGCTTCGGACGTTCTTCCCCCTTAAAACGGATAAAAAGCGTCTTGAATCTGCCCTTCGGCAGGATATATTCCAGATACTGTTGCAAAACCGGAATAAACGCAAACCACGGATACTTAAATCCCGCCTTTCGCGCCATCACAAAGAGCGGAATCGCATGAATGATAAACATGACAATTGCTTTGACAATGCTTTCAATGATGATGTAAATAATCGACGAAAGACCTATAAAACCGTAGAACAGCACGAATGCAGAACCGACAATGACCAAAACCATAATCAGTCCGTAAGTATCGCTTCCCTGTCCTACACCGAACATTTTTGCCAATAAATCTGTAATTATCGTTACTGCTTTTTCATACAAACTAAACATTTGTTTCTCTTTCAACCATGCCCTTGTTGCATTTATGGTACAATGGCGATAGCTATTGTTACCGTAAAGTTGAGCGATGCACCATTTTGGGTGTATCGTATTGGCATATCAAAAATCCGTTTTCATTTTATGCAGTGCGGAGTATGAGTATGATTATAAATTAGAAGTAATTAATGACATTTCTATATTAACATATAATCAAGCACAGGAGTATATCCTTACCTTACTGACTTTTCTCGATAAAAGAAACAGTAAACATTATTCTCAAACTAAATCTTCAACCCGGCAATGAAGCACTGTAGCCAGTGCTATAACACTTTCAGCAGATGCCCTGCTAATACTTTTCGCCCCAGACTCATATTGCTGAAGAGTCCTTAGATTAACTCCTGAGTCTGCCGCAAGCTCTGCCTGAGTCATTCCAA